>WUUC01077132.1_pt1 | contig 47580 bp, 40 predicted proteins | sample 6278441 | NCBI WGS metagenome assembly WUUC01 (sample SAMN13675441, study PRJNA597444) | soil metagenome | isolation source: soil | place: USA: Washington | collected 2017-10
TCCCCGGGATGCCCATGAAGTGGACATGGGCATCGCCGCGTCGCGTGGCGGCGTACGGATTCGGACGCATCTGTTGCTGCGTCACCTCGAAGCCGAGCAGTTTGTAAAACTCGAGCGTCTTCGGGACGGAGACGCACGGCAGGACGGGAATCGCGATTGATGAAAGATCCATCGTCACTCCTCGAGCTCGGCTTCGAGCAACGCGCGCGTCTCTTTCAACAGCGCGATCGCCTTCGCCGGTGAAGCACCCAACTTCTTCGCCAGCCGATTCGCCCACAGGACGTGGCGTGCCTCGACCTCCGCGAGCGCTTTCGCGCCGCTGTTCGTCAGCGCGATCAACTTCGCTCGTTTGTGGTGCGGGTTGTCTCGATAAACAACGAAGTCGTCGCGTTCGAGCGCATCGGCGACCTGCTGCACGCTCTGCCGAGTCAAGCCCATCGCCCGCGCGACGTGTGACACCGTCGCGGGCGTCTCTCCGATCGCGCCCATCACTTGCCAGCGCGAGCTGGTCAGGCCGACCGGTGCGGTCAACACGTCACCCGCGGCAAGCGCGGCGCCGTTTGCGCGGAAGATCTCGATCAACAGCTCGCTGAACGCGTAGCCGGCTTTGGTCAAGCTCGCCAATTTGCTGGATCCTGTCAAAATGACAGTCTCCTGTCAAAATAGATTTGCGAGGACCAACCCGTGGACGATTTGGGATCGTTATTTTGGGGGGTCGAGATAGTCTGGTCGGGTCTCGCCGAGCAAGTTTTGCAGGCGGGAAGGTCGGCGGTTTCAATCACAGGCCGAAGAGTTTTTCGCGCGTTCGAGCTCGCCGGCGTGCAGCGCTTTCGCCTTCGAATGCTCCTTCGCTGGGAGCGCGGAATGCTCCGCCGAGCTCCAGCATGGACGTCCTCTGTGGGACACGGGATGGGCGTGGACTGGAATGCGCGAGGGCGAGGCGCTCGCGTTGAAGTGGACCAACTATGCGAACGGCGAGCTCTTCGTTGAGCGGAGTGTGTGGCGGCGAATCGGAAAGGTGACGAAGACGGACGATCCGCGACGTGTCGCAGTCGAGCCCTTGGCGGTGATTCTCGAGGAGCAGCGTCGCTGGCTCCTGGAATCTCAGCATCCGGGTCTCGAGTCCGGCCTCATCTTCCCGGCGTCTCCGAAGCACGCGCGCGCAGCCGCGAAGAAGAGGGCTTCGATGTCCGCCGGACGTTTGAGAACGTGCTGCGAAAGGCTGGAGTCGACGATCTCGTTCGGCGGTCGATCGCAGGTTGGCGCACGGAGGAAGCGCAGGAGATCTACGCGGGCGTCGATCCGGAGGAGCGGATGGCGGCGGGAAAGCGCGTCGTCGATCTGCTGTTTCGACACCCAGAGGCGACTGCGACACCCGCTGCGACACCCGAGGCTTCGAAGCGCGAACGCCCCGCTGGGCTAGTATTCCAACGAGGCGTTACTTAAGCACTTTTCTTGAGCGGGTCACGAGACTCGAACTCGCGACTTCAACCTTGGGAAGGTGGAGCGTGACCTCGAAGTGATTGATAAATTGGCGCAATGATTCAACTCGGATGCTCCACGCTGTCCTGTGGAACGCCAATTTGATCCTTGCGGACCAACACCCGAACCGACACCCGGCACGCTGTGCGCGTTGCGAGTCCGACGCGGCTACCGGAACGCGAGACCAATGAGGGCGACAGCCATCGCGAGCACCGACCAACGCTGAATCTTCCGGAGGCGGTTATTCGTGCTGGTGTCCAAGTCAGTCGTCCATGTGATGAGAACAGCGGTGGCATAGCTTACCGGCTTACCCTTGCGCTTTGCGTTCCGCATGATTTCAAGCTGCTGGAGGTTGGAGACAATGACCATCGCGACTTGCAGCGAGATGACGAGTGTCGTCGAAGCGAGCAACAGGGATACGATCCGAGGGTCTGCGTTCGCCTCGAGAACCTTAGTCAGATTGAGCACGAGCGCGCCGGAGACGGAGCTGAAGGCGGTCCACGCTCCGAGGACGTGGAGCACGCGTTCCGAGATATTCTCGCCCCGGTAGTTGGTCGAGGCGAGCATGCCGAAGCCGACCGACCCGATCAGAACAAGAGCGGAAATAGCGCCCGCTTCAGACAGCGCGGTAGCGAGTCCCAGCATAGCCGCGGCCAGGAAGGTCAGCCGAACCTTCCAGCCGTGTTCGGTGTTGAACAGAGCCCAGGAAACCCAGGCGATCACATAACCATTTCGCAGAGCGAGGCGGATCGACATCAGCTCACCCAAGAGAATCAAGGTCGCCATGATGAAGAACACGAGAACTCCTCCGACTGCCGAGGCAATCGTTGAAAAGTCCAAGGCGCCCTGGTACCCTCCAGAGGCCCTGGGTAACTACGGGGTTCCGCGCCAACCGACGTTCAGTTTCCCGCTGCTAGGCGGTGGGCGCGGGTTTATTCAACAGGATCGTTCTAACATGGGCGGGCTTCCCCACTCAAGTAGCGAGCTACATTTTGACTTGAGTGTTGTAGCCGTCTATGGATTTTCGATGAGAATCCCTTTCGACGCAAAAATTACTAATGATGATAGCGGATCAAAATTTGGCTCCAAAAGTGTAGTCCATCATGCCCTGGCGCGAGTTCGCTACTTAGCTAGACGCCGGTCACGAAATGTGTTTAGTGCGAACCGATGAAGGCCCGATCTTTAGCGCCGGTATCTCCCGAACAGCCAGAGGACCCCGAGGAGTCCGAAGGCCGCGTGCAGCTGAACATCCGGTTCAATCGTGATCAAATCGAGAAAGTCGATGCGAACGCGTCAAAGGCAGGGCTTGGACGTGCTGACTTCATGCGCGAGCTGGCGGTGTCGGGGGTCCTTCCGTTCGACCCAAAGCAGCTGACACGCATCATTGAGGATTTGAAGGGGCTGGCCCGGAAGGTTGCGATCGTTGAACGAATCGTCATTGTGGGTCCCCAATCGTGGCGAAATCCGACCGAGGCGCTTCTCAGGAGCTTCCATTTTCATGTTGTCCGTCCAGAGGAGATTGCGTCGGAAAAAGCGGATCTTGGGATTCTGCTTATCGGTCAAGACACACTTCCCGAGGACTGCTTTCTGGTTGGATGGTTGCTCGGGAGCGGCACACCGACCATCGCACTTGAGTTCGAGGCCACATCTGGACCTAAATCACACGATCAGCGGTTGACACGGTTATTCGCCGCGCAGAGAGATCTTTTCGAAAGAACAGAATGTGTCTCGATTGTAGCTCCTCCTCCGGAGCCAACGGAATCCGGGCCAGATCAATACGCAGCAGACATCATCCTGACTGTGCAAAACGCCCTGGTGAACGCACCTGCGCGGCCTTGCCTTAAAGCGATTGAAGAACTGACTCGTGAAGCACTGTCAAACACGACTATTACCACTGGGCCAGAGCGTCTCGACGACATCGCATACGAGGGGATTCGCAATATCGATGTCTCAGCGAGACAGCGACACCTCAATAAACTCATCGAGAAGGCACGCAGCAAAATGGGAGAAAGTGAGGAGACGATTGGCGATGCGACCGAGGGAATGCAGAAACAAGTTCGAGCTGAGCTAAGGACGAATCGGCACGGATCTTCCCGAATCCTAGTGGAGCTACTTGCGGTAGCGGATCCTCAATTTCGGGCCGACTTTATTCAGCTGGCCACAGACGCATGTTCACTCGGTGCGACGCCGGTACAACTGCTTCGCACGTTCGCTGCCGTATGGACTCCCCGCATCTCGAAGAAAGTAAAGGAAACGTAGAGTAGTCCTGCAATGGACATGCGAATCTCGCGATCCTATTCGTTGAGTGCGCATTTCGCCGATCGTGAACATCTGGCTCGCGCCATCGCCGATCGGAGCGAAGCGACATCACGCCGTCCTTGTCCGAATCCTCCTCTCCAGAGCCAGGGACGGGCTATACCGTTAGAACGGATTGCGGAGTTCGCGCATCGCGGGCATTTTGAGCGTCTGGGAAAGGATGTCTGCACGCGACTCTAATCAGCACGTGCTTCAGGGTGTTGCTCAGTGGAAGATGGCGAACCTACCGAACGAAGCGCTCGAAGCGCATCTCGCTCAATTAGATACGGGTCTTTCTGTCTGACTTTTTGAGCGAGCTCAGCGCGCGTTTCCGAAAAATGCGCGAGCATCCATATTCGAGATTCCAATCACTTCCTTGGCCGAGTGGAACTAGCCGTGCCCGGTTTGATTAGGGCCACTCAACCCTCAAGCAACCAGTCCTAGACAATCCTAGACGTAGGCTCGCCGATTTCTCGTGCTCACGCTGAAACTGTCTCGCGGCTTCCAGACGCCAGACTTTCGGAATGCACACATCAAAGGCGCTCGGTTTTCTTGCATGCGTTTGGGAAGCCGGAGCATCCCCAAAATTGTTCGCCATGTTTGTCGGCGCGAATTCGCATCGTGCGCCCACAGGCCGGACAGATTTTCTTCGCGAATACCTGCTGATCTCGTCCGAACGTCAATATCCGAACTTCAGATGCACCATTCGCAAGGAGTTGGCGGGCACACTCACCAACTGTTCCGCCGGTCGTGAGTACGTCATCCACCAACAACACCTTTGCGCCGTTCCACGAGTACTTCGACCTGAACGCTCCCGAGATTGCAGCCAAGCGATCGTACAGACCCATGCTTTTATAGTTTTCGATCTCCTTTACACAAATGAGGCCATCGTCGAGAAATTCTGTATCACCCTTCGACAAGGATTTGGCGACATTGAACGCTGCAGTAAACCGATTCCGAGTTTGGCTTGGCTTTGGCGGCACGGAAACGACGTAGCCCGGCTCCCAGTCCATTTTTTCAATGGCCCGCACTAAAGCGTCTGCAAACAGCGGCGCCGGAGCGTCCTCATTCTTGTACGTCAGCAAAAGATCCGAAAGCGGATCACCTGCATGTCTTGGATCCGAGCGCGTAAAATAACGGCCCAGCGCGTATCGGACATATTCGCCACCGCAAGGAAGAATAGACCCAAGGTGCGCTTTCGGACCTATGTGTCGAGCAATAGTCTCGGCCAAATATCCACGTCTGTCGAATTCACTGAACTTGAGCATCGAGCTCGGCTTGAAAAATAGCAGGTCTGGCGCGGACGAGCTGAAAGCATCGAAGTTCTGTACGCCCCAGCCAGCACCAATCGATCGAACGCCAGCGTGATAGCTCGCTTCCACGTCAGTTGGTGCGTCCCCGACGTGAAATGTTGTTTCTGGATCAACTCCAAGCTTCTGAAGGGCCGCGTTGATCGGTTCAGCATCAGGTTTATGCGCGGCCGTGTCCTCGTACGTGACCAAGACATCCGTCTTGATGCCGAAGGAGTTGATGATGCTCTCTGCGTACCAGCGGACAGCTGCAGTCACGACGGCAACTGGGATCCCGGCATCCCTGAATCGTCCGGGCAGTTCGTGGGGGGCGACCGGCGCAAAGGGAAAAGGCTTCACGTGGCTAAGATTCGATCTCACGTGGCCCCACTCACCCTTATTTCTCCAGGCTGCCAGCGCCGACGAGTCCACCAGCGTCATATCGAGATCGAAAATGAATGCAGTCACGACACATCTCCCTTCGGTACCTGACTGAACATATCCGTCTGCATCTGCTTTGCGGGATGCGATGTCTCGGGTGAGAGAGCGTCTGCGGCATTGTCCAACTCTGATATCAATTGAACATAATCGTCCCGGCTGGTAATCGGGCGGGCGACAGGCCGAGAATCAAACGATTGCCTGAGCAGTTGAGCATACTCCCCAGTCGCTCCGATAGACCCCGCAAACTCAGTTCCAGTCTGCTGCGTGAGTGCCAGGATTCCGCGACTCTTGTCTTCAGTCGCATGGATGCCGGTCGGGACAGGGGCAAGCAGCAGTCGGCGCTGCAGTAGAGTGAAACGGACCGTGTGCATCGACCCGCCCTTGATATCTGTTTGCATCACGACTGTGCCTGCCGACATGCCGCTCTGAAGCCGGTCGCGTTGGACTAGATTCCGAGGGATCGCCGGAGTCCCGAAAGGCTGCTCGCTGACGAGTGCGCCGTTCGCGTCCAGGATCTCTTCCGCAAGGGCGGCATTTGCTTTTGGATAGACGGTGTCGAGGCCGTTCGCGAGAATTGCCACCGTGTGCGCTTTGCATTGAAGAGCGGCGCGGTGCGACAGCGCGTCGACGCCGATCGCCAGCCCGCTGATGATGCTCCAACCAGCACCGGCGAAAAGCGTAACGAGACGCTTCGTCACTTCTTCACCGAAGCGAGAAGGCTCACGCGTTCCGATGCAGGCGATGCAACGACGAGTTTGCGGGAGGCTGCCCTTGACGTAGAGAACGAGCGGTCGATCGGGCAGCAATGCAAGCCATTCTGGGTACGCCGCATCAGCGACGGTCACGATTTTGACGCCTTCTCGGTCCGCTCGTTCGACGATCTTTCCTGCGCGTGAGAACGCTAGCGTCCAGGCGTTGGCGTCTTTGAGGGCGGGCTTCGAGGCGCCTTGATTTTGGGCGTGATCCTGAACTTCTCCGATCGTTTGAAACTGTTTCGAGAGTCGGTCGGCTGTTTGCGGACCGACCCCGTGGAGCCCGAGAAGGGTCAGTAAGCCTGTCGGCGTCCGTGTCTCTAGAGAGCGAGCATCCATACGCTCCGCGAAGCGTACACCTCGGAGCTGAGACCTGCCACCGAAGACGCGGCCCAATCCCACGATTCCGCGGTCGCCGCAACTTCACTGCCGGGCAAGACATTCGACCACACCCCAGCGCCTTTCGTGCTCTTTATCGGCTCCGAGGACGCGGAATGGGACGCGAAACGTTACCTGGCCTCCAGGCCAGGTAGGCTTCAAATGCCTGTCTGGACCCCAAATTTGGCTCCTCTTGACATCTGAACGCGTGTTCAGGCAATAAAAATATTCGAAAATTCGCATGATGGCACCCGTCTGCTTAAAATCGTTGGGAGTGAACAAGGACGTCGTGAACTCAGTTGCGGTCCTGCTCTCGGAATTGGAGGGCAAGGCGTTTCAGGATGCCGTTTGCCGAGAACTCGCTCATGCCTACTCTGACTTTCAAAGCGTCCCCGATTTGAGCGGTGATGGTGGAGTCGACGGTCTGACACATGGCAATACGCGAGCCTATCTTTGTTATGGCCCCAACCTTCTTCTACGGGAAAAAAAGAAGGTAAACCGAGAGATCACAACGAACATTGTTAACAAATACAGGCAAGACTTTCAGCGTATCTTCTCGCTTGGCGTGAGTGGAAAAGGCAAAGCACGCAAGCTTGTGGATGACCCAAATGAAAAGCTGCCTCGAGTGCTCGGATCGACAATTAAGTTGAAGAATCTCTATCTCGTTTTGAGTTATTTTCAGGATAACTCAATCATCGGAACGCTCCGAGACGCCTTCAATGAATACCGGGCTGCCAGCAACGTGGCACATGTTGAGAAGGATATTGAATTCAGTATCTGGGGGCCCGCCGACGTCGCAACTCAGTGCGCTGTCGACGAATCTTCATTGCATCGCCTCAAATATCCAGCTTTTCACGCCGCGATTGGGCCTGCTCTGACGGCAGCTGTACCTCCCAAAGACACGTCGAAATTCGACAAGAAGTTTGACTGGCTTGCGAATCACCCGGCGGCTCGAAAGGAGCATATAGAGTCTCTACGAAGAGACCTGCGAGACGCCTGGGCGAAAGCCATAGTCATCGACGAAAAACTTTCAACGACTGCTCCGAGTGCGCATCAGCTATTGGCTGCGATTCGGCAGGAGGCAAACACGCTCGCGACCGAGGAATCCATACGGCCGGCGGAGCAGCCGGCCAATGTGCTAGACAAAATTCAAAAAGCTCGCTCTTTCTTGAAGAGCGAACTCGAAACAAAATTAGATTTTATCGGGGCGGACAAAATTCCAAGACTCAGCCAAGGCGAGACCGCAAAACTCATTGGCGAGTGCTATTTGGATTGGACATGACGGAGAGCGACCTCGGCCGAGATCCTATCGGCGAGCTCATTGTTGCTTTGAGGCAGGCTGACGCAAAGGTACGCCTTCGACGACAAGCGCCGTCGACGCTCTACGACGCCTCATATCAAGTAATTCTAAATCTGCTCGCCACGCAGATACTGACTGCGACAGATGCTGAGCACCGTGTTCTATTGCCGTGGCTCACGCTTTGCCAATTCGTCGCCGCACGTCCTCGCCTCCTGCCGCAGCTCGAGACCTGGCTTAAGACTGCACATCACAATCAGCTCGAGTTTGATAGCTGGAGTGCTTTGCCTCGGGGCTATCTGACAGACGTGACGCAGTCGCGCGTGCGCGATTTCCTGGCTGCTCGTGGATATCTTCGCCATCTCGGTAGCTACATATATCGCGGCACCGAATGGACGAAGGCCGCCGCGTTCTTGGCGCCGATCGAGAATCAGGAGCTTTTTGATACCGAGCGCCAAACACTCAACACTTTAAAGGGATATCGGGTCGTCAAAGCCATGCTTGGAGCGAAGTAATACAATGGCTACCATACGCCGCGTTGCTCTCGACGGGACTTCGGAGAAAGGCACATTTTCCGGAGAATTTAGAATGAACGATGGACTGAATATTTTCTCCGCAGACAATGGCTATGGGAAAAGTCTGGTCGCGCGGTCGATATCCTGGTGCTTGGGCTTGGAGGCGATGTTCGGTTTGTCCCCAAACGATAACGCGCGATTTCCGTACGCGGTAAAGGACCACGCCAAGTTCGAGGGAGACGAGATCAAGGTCCACCGCAGCCGCGCTCAACTCGAGATGTTTCGCTCTCCGGGAGATGGTATTCGGCTTACGCGAGCGATCACTGGTGACGACCCGGCACAGGTAGAATGCGAAATTATTGCCGAAGTCGGCGGCCCTCCGAAACGTTCGTTCAAGCTCATGTCGCGATATCAAAGTTTCAAAGACGAATCTGGAGGCCTTCAGAGTTTTCTCTTCGAGTGGTTTGGCTTCAAAAAGCATGTGCTGTTCACGTCGAAGAGGACCGAATCACCACTTTATTTTGAGAATCATGCTCCGCACTTCATCATAGACCAAGAGGCAGGCTGGTCAACCATTCAAAGCCTGCAAGTGTACCGATACGGAATTCTCGAAGTTGCTCCTGCCTCGGTCGAGTCTATATTGGGGGCAGAACGAACCTTGAGCGCTCGGCGCGCTGAACAAGGAGAGTTGACTCGGACATACGTGCTGAAAGCCGAAGCCGATGCCTTTGTGGCCCGTGTGAACCAGCTCCTCGGCGAAATGGGCTATGGCCCAATTTTCAATCGAAAACACACGATAGACAAGACTGTAGAAGCGTGGGAGTCACTTAATCTTTCGGAGTATCTCAAAGAACAATTCAACTATGATATCGAGAAAGAAGCAGCGGCGCTTGAGGAGGCGCTTGCCAATGCGCGGAGGCAGTTGCAAGCGATAGACTCCAAGCACGCCGACATGACCGCCGTAAAAAAGACTTCCCAGAGAGTCCTCGACCTTAAGGGACAGCGGCACGAACTTAGTCAACAGCTGACCGACCTCCGACGGCAATTCGAGGAGCAGCAGGTCGTGACCGAGAGTCTGCGGCACCGGCTCAAATCCAGCAGAGATCTCTTGCGGCTCAAAATCCAAGGGATCGGCCGAATGGATGAAATTGACTGCCCCGCGTGCTCGCGACCGTTCGGAATTGCTGATCTAGGCCTTGTGAATCAGAATTCTGGATCGATACAAGAGCACGTCGACGCTCTTCTCGCTGAAGAGTCCTTATTCGAGAGAAACATCGAAGCTACCGGTATTGCTATTACGCAGTGCCAAGCGCGAAAGGCCCAAATCGAGGAACAATTGCAAGACGCGAATCGGTCGCTGAAGATGGTCAACGAGGCCACTGGTGCGACTCGAGAACATCTTGTTAAGGCTGCAAACGACCTTGCAGAGTCGGAGCGAGACCTAAAGAAGAATCGTTTCGTTCACAAGCGGATGTCCGATTTGCAATACGAGATCAGGAAGTGGAGTCAGGGAGCCCAGACAGTGCCGGCTCAGGCCGAAGACGTGGCTGCGGAAATCCGACCACGACTGGACGATCTGTCGCAGGGCCTTCGTACTTATCTCGCCGCTTTCGGCCACTCGGCAATCACTGAAAAAACCGCGGGGAGTATCTCGGTTGAAGCGGACGATAACTATGAACCATACGTTTCCAGCGCGTCGGATCCACGCATCCGCCGGAAAATTCGAGCGCTTGGTTCGGCAAGCGACCATCCTCGCCTCGTCGCGTCTTACGCAATTTCATTGGCGGAGACTGCGTTGAAATTTCGAGGCAATCATCCCGGGTTTGTGCTTCTTGATGAACCGCTGCAGCAGAATCCGGACGCAAAGCATCGGCGGCATTTTGTTGAAACGCTGAAACGGCTACGCGCCAAGCCCACATGCCAAGTGATCATTTTTACGCATCTCGAGAAACCCGAACTCGAGGAGCTGGATCGTGCTGACGTTAAAATTACCCTCCCGGACGGAACAAACCTTCTCAGGCTCGCCAAGAATAAATGAGCCATAATCACGCCAAATCCACAAATGCGAGGAGCGCCGCAGCATGGTCAAACTTCTCGTTTTGTTCTGAACGATTTTCGGAAACTCGTGGCGAACGACAGCCGAGAACACCGGCACAATGGACACAGATGAATTTCCGGTTGAGATCCTAGATGTATTGAGCGAGGCCCAAATCGCCGCCTCGGAGCGGGCGTGGTCTGACTGCTGCATTGGACGTGTCGGCGACCACTGAAGCCTGCTACTTTCTTACGAGGACGGTGCCCACAATTCGGACTTGGTGACCGGCAAAATTTAAAACTTCGTTCGTAGGTCTACGTCCTTCGCCACCCTTCCTAGTAAACTTGTGCCGCAGGCTGAGCCGCGTCCATAGATCGTCCAGCCCAGGACCTCTTGATTTTCGTGGTGACGAATCGAAGGCCTCAACTCGGGGAGCGCAAGCCCGGCCCGATTCGCGTATATCAAAAGCTATAACACATTTGACGCTGAATATTCGGTGTTTTCATCGCGTCCATGTTCAAGCCGAAAAGGCTGACGCAGATACGCACCGCGTTGAAGTTGTCGCAGGAGGCGATGGCGCAGCTTCTTGGGGTGTCGTTTGTGACGGTGAATCGCTGGGAAAACGGGCACAGCAGCCCGATGGGTGTGGTTCAGGAAGTGTATCGTGCCCTCGACGCTGCGCTTCGCGCCGGACACGGGAAGGCCGCGATCCTCGGCGACACGCCACTGACCGGTGGAGCCCAGCTCCACCGAATTTTCAGTCTCGTCTACGGAAAAGCAGATGTTTGAAGTTATAGAGCGCAAGTACGACCTCAAAGAGAAGCTAGGTCAAGGCGGATTTGGCGACGTGTATCGAGCGCTCCGGCGGGACGATGGTCGAGAGGTGGCGATCAAATTCCTCCGTGACGACATTCCGGATTCGCGGCGACGCTTTGTGCGCGAAGTGACGATGCTGCGTGAGTACGTTCACCCATCGATCATGGTCGTCCTCGAAGATGGGGCCCGCGAGTCGCCTGCATACTATGTGATGCCGTTCTACAGAAACGGTTCGTTGAAAGCGCGTGTTGGAAAGGTTCAGGGACGTGAATTTTGGTATCTTTTCGAGGAGCTGATCGGTGTCCTCAGTTTCCTGGCCGAGAGAAACGCATTTCATCGGGACTTAAAGCCGGAGAACATACTCGTAGGCGATGATGGCCGCCCGATTCTTTGCGACTTTGGGCTCGGAAGCGATCCGCTCCTCACCGAGAACTTCACCAGGGGGTATGGTGGCACTGTTGGCTATGCTGCCCCAGAGCTCACTCGAACCCGAAATGGCGCGTCGCCGAAGTCCGACATCTATTCCTTGGGCGCGACCGTCTTTCATGTCCTCACTGGTAAGCATCCAGGAGAGGCCGCGAAATTGGATATTGCCCCGTACGTCGCGAACTTTCCTATCGAGGTGCGCGACATGATTCTCGCCATGGTTGATCCTGATCCAGCGCGCCGACCTTCGGCGAGAGATATTACCGGGTGGATCGCGCAGCTACGAAAAGGAATACGTCCTCTGACTTTGAAGGCGCGCGCAGCGGCAGGAGCGGCAGAAGCCTCGGGCTCGACGCCCCCCTGGTTGGTCTTTCTTTTCGTCGCGCTATTACTGGGGGCTGCGGTCGGTGCTGGACTGTGGATCTACTCGTTGTTCCAAGATAGCGAAAAACATGCGTAGGAGCGGCTACCAAGTTCTCGATGTCCCAATTGCCAGTGTGTTCGCGCGGCCAGCATAGAAACCGAATTGCGAATGCGCTGGGAGTTGAGCACGATTGTCGAGGCCGGCAGCGTAGGGATGCGTGTTCACTCGCGGACACGCGTTCCGGGCAGATGCGCTGTTCGGCCGTGCGATTTTTTGCGTAGCCGAGTTTACTTCGGAGACGCCTCACCGTTTGTCTCTTGGTTGATAAACTTCGCTAGTTCAGGAATGTCGAGGCCAATGAACAGATAGGACGGGTCGTCATCGCGCACGACCTCCTTGCCGTACGCAAAGAAGAACGAACGCGCGACTCGAGCGCCCACTCCTATCGCGACACCCGGCTTCTTCACGACGTCGCCGTTCAAGGGCAACACGACAGAAGCATGCGCGTATATCGAAAAAACGTCCGCTAGCTGCGGAGCGGCCCGAGGATTGTAGGACATCATCCACGGAAACGTAATCGCAACCTGCTTGCCCGTGTTGTCGCTGACGTTCCACGCCCATGATACCGGAATGTTGGAGGTAGCTTCAACGTCGGCCGGATTCACGTTTTTATACACGGTATAGATTTCGGACAAGATCGGAGCAGACATAATGAACCCGAGGTTTTCGATGCTAAACTCTCGGGATTCGTGAACAAGGTACTCTTGGTCGTTGATAACCCAGAAGACTCGAACAATAACTCTCTTGTGAAGGTAGTCCTTAAGTTTGCCATCAAGGGCCTGGGAACTCGCACTATTCAAGGCGAGCTTCAACTCGACCGTCTCGGTGTTGTCGTCGCGGTCTGAATAGAGCATCTTCACCCGAAGCCGACTGAAGAGGTCATTCATATTTCGCGGAAAGTTCGGTTCGATGTACTTGAGGTGAAGCGTCGATACTTGATCCACCACGTCATCCTCGATTGGTGTCGAGTCCTCTTGGACCTGGAGTCGCGACGTCAGGTGTGGGACTAAAAAGTAGTCTGTGTTCGATTCGAGGAATAGGTTCTCTCGGGTAGCGCCATCCTGAATCTTTTCGTGCTTGAGGTCACCATCTACAAACACTTCGAAGGGATGAGCCATCATAAATTGAACGAGACGTTCCTTATGCCATTTGCGGAGGGCCTCTTCCTTCCCGCTCGACGAGGTTACAGCTTGGACGGCTGCTAAGCATCCGCTCGGGCAAAATAGCGTCTCCGCAGCAAGCCGTACCGCAGCGTCCGTCGCGTTCAGCTTGGTGATGATCTGATCCCACTTCACATCCCACGGTTTGTTGCGGAGGCAAAAGGACCAGAGAATTGGAACCTGACCCTCAAACAGAAATGGTGGTCGAACGAGATAGCTTTCGAGATTTGTCAACATAGTCGCGATCGCTGCCGGAGGGTTCGGTATGGACACATTGCTCTTTCCAAGCGCTTTTCGAAGCCCAGATTCATGTCCGCACAGGAACTCCGAGCTGTACCGGTGGCGGGCGCGGAGAGACACGACAACGTTGGAGCTTATGTTTAGCTCCGACGATTTCACGAGTATTTGTGGCTTACTGAAATCCTTTATTCGAACGATCTTGGTGATGATCCGAGGCCCAGCTTGATTGCCCTGCAAAGCCAAACCTTGGCCGTGGAAGACTATTTGAAAATCGGAGTAGGCAAGAGCCTTAAACGCATCCTTGTCGCCAGCAGCATCTGAGAAGCGTACCTCGATGCGATCGAAATTGTAGTTGGAAAGAGACAGGGCGGCGACACCGTCACGACTGAGGGGCTGAGAAAGCTCGTTCGAGCTCGTCGCACCTTTTCCGGGCTTAAAGATCGCGTGAACCGAATATGCTTCTGCTCGCGCAATAGCTGGCAACGCGACACACAGGGTCAAAAACGACATCGACTTGAGATTCATACTTAGCTCCAGCTGTCCCCGGGCAGGAGACCGCGCTCAAAGACGGCACATTAGAGTCGAAAGGACCTCGACAAAGAGATCGGGCTCGTGACGTTCCGTTAGCATAGGAGAGAATCGCTGCGTAACTGGCCTCGCGGACATCGCGCTTGAGAGCCCCGGTGTGCCTCCGTCTTTTAAAATGAAGCAGTGTCCTCGAGGCCAGTGTCTAGCGGCCATCAGGGTTGCAGGCCGGCTCGTGTCGGTTCCGAACGAGTCGAAGATGATCCTGACGGGGCCGGCCCCCGTTCCGATGACCGGCGGCTTCGCGCCCCAAAAAGCAATCAGCTGCCAAACGCTGCAGAGTTGGAGTCGATAGAGCCGTGTTTTTTGGTTCACAAGGAACAAGAGCGAAGGCTTCAGAAAGAGAAGCGTGCCTCTCTTACTATCCGGCTCAATGTGAGACGGCCGCGTTTGAATGGTCAGCATGAACTGACCGCAGGGACATCTTCGATGACTTCTTCGGCTTGAGTCTTGAGACTCAAAGCAAAACTTGCGTTGCAAATTGATCTCGATACTATTTCCGCTCGTGCTGCGCCCGATCGATATTGATCACTTCTTGCTGAGTGCAAGCGATGGCGATCTCGATCGTTTCGCAGGAAAGGTGCCGGCAGCGTGTACGCTTGAGGCAGCTTGTCTCTTCGCTTGTGCAGATCTTCACTGGCAGAAGCAGCAAACGGCGCTGGGTATTTCGTTCGCCACCGAGTGTGCATCGGCATCACCCGCGCTGTTCGCTATGAAACGATTTTTTGAGAGGGGTACGAATGTAGCGCCGGCTGAGATATTCTCCGCGCCGCAACTAGATTTCTGGATAGTTCGGTCGCGTGATAATCTCAGTAGCCTCGCATGGGATCAGTTCGCAGACCGGTTTCGGCGCTCACTTGTTCAGCGACAATTCTCCTCGACTCTGGCCAGTGCCTTATCAAAGGCAATGGCTGAGCTCGCCGACAACGTCGTTGAGCACTCTGCAGCCGCTGGCGATCGATGTCGCGGTCTGGTTGCCTTCCATGTTGAAGATCACTGGTTATCTTTGGTTGTTGCCGACGTTGGCCGCGGGGTATTGGCGACGCTTCGCGAGAATCCAGCGCATACGTCTTTGAAGCTGAGCAGCGAAGCGCTGGAAGCCGCTGTCATGCGTGGCGCAACCAGCCGCAGGGACGGCTCTCTTGGGACCGGCTTCTCCACCGCCCGAAAAGCTATCGCGAGCCTAAATGGCCGGCTTCGCTTCCGCTCAGGCGATTCGGCGCTGACACTGGATGGATCGAATGGCGTGCTCGATGTCCGTTCGGCGACAGTACCTCCCTTGGTCGGCCTTCAGAGCTGCCTGCGCATTGCCTTGAAAGGTCGCACGATACCGGACCTCCCCATGCCGCTTGACTCTCTTTCGTAAAAGTGTGATTCACGAAAATCAATGAGCGACGTGATTTGGACGGGCGTCCGAGATAAGGTCGTCGGCGTTCACGCGTATGGAGCGACCGCGGGTGAGAGCGTTCGCAACTTCCTTCGGCCGCTTCTTGCGCACCGGCTGGATGAGCCCGCCGTTCTCCTCGATTTCGCGGGCATTGAGAGCACCACTGCCAGCTTCCTGAAGCGGACCTACGGGTGGCTCGCGAGAGAGAGCATGCAGCACGCAAGGGGCGAGACGTCTGAGGTCTGCGTCTATCCGGCTGTCTCGAATCTGTCGGAAGACGTATCCGAGGAGCTCTCCGAGTTTGCGATGAGTCAGCAGTTGCCCGTGCTTGAGGCGCTCGACTGGACCAGTTCCGCGATCACGATCGGGCGCGTGCGCGGACCTCTCGATTCGACGCTTCGCCAGACGCTCGCCCTGGTAGCGGCCCGGGGCGAGGTGACAGCGAGCGAGCTTCAACAGGGAGCTGGCGACTCCGTCAGTGTCACGGCGTGGAATAACCGGCTCGCCGAACTGTACCGTTTGCGCCTGGTGCGTCGCACGAAGCGCGCGCGCTTTTACTACTTCAGCACGATCACCGGGGAGCTTCGTCATGGGTGAACAATTTCAGCGGAAGCGCGCCAAAGGTTTCAAGCACCATCAGGTTATCGACCACGAGCGCGAACTCGAGCAGCAGACCCTCCTCACAGAACGGCCTGAAATCTACAGCCGCGAATATTCGTGCGAGATTCGCTCGCCTGAACGACCAACAGAATTAATCCTGGCGCTTCGCGGTGGCGAAGTTGTTGTGCTCGAGGGGAACGCGGACGTGGGCCGAGTGGTGCTCGCGGACGCTGATCGGCTCCCCGACGCAATTGAGGCCGCCGGCGGTCTTCTTGCGGTTGAGGTCCTCGATTTTTCGTCCCTCACTGGAGCGACAACCATTGCAGTGAAAAAGGCCGCGAAATGACGCGGCTTCGAATTGTCGGGTGCGGCAGTTGTGTCGCCTGGAAGTCGTGCGGCGGCCTCGACGGTCAACAGAGCCTTTTCGGATGCTTTGAACGTTGCATCACTGAAGAGAAGTGCTCGGAGCATGACTGGACATGCCCATGCCGGCCCGAGGATTTTGCGCGGCGAATGGCCGAGGTGGGCGGGCTCGACGAACCGCCTCGCCAAGTCCTTGGAGCACAAAACCTGAGGCTCGGCCAGTTCGTCCCGCAGATCCTGCATGGATATCGTCGAGATGGGCAATTGAGTTCCTCAATCGCGGCGATAAATATCGAAGCTCTTTTTCGCGGGCAAAAGGACGAGTACCGCGCAAAGTATAGTTCGGGTGCGCGTCTTCGCCGGAAGTTCAGGTTGAAGCGCGATGCCGAGATACTGCTCGTCAGCGTCGGCCATGATCAGCCACTCGAGAATTTCTGGGCGTGGAGAAAAACGTCGAGCGCGATCGATCAGCTCAAAGAACTGAACGTCTGCGCGGTGACGATTCCGAATTTCTCCTTTTTTGATGACGCACCACGGTTTCATACGATCTGGAATCGCCGCCGCATGATTCAGCTTTCCGAGGAATTTTCTTCGGCCGGTTTTGTCGTCATTCCGCACCTCAACGCGCTTTCGCGAGCTGACTGGGATTTTTGGGCCGACTATTTGAAGGACCAGCCGTCCGTCTCTTTTGTCGCAAAAGAATTCCAGACCGGAAACAAGAACCCACACTTCGGAATGCCAGCGATCGAACACCTCGATGAATTGCAACAGAGACTTGGGCGCCCGCTTTCTCCTATAGCGATTGGCGCGACACAGTACCTTCAACAATTGGCCGCACGGTTCGACCGCTTCACGATCGTCGATTCGAAGGCGTTCATGAGCACTGTCAAGCGCCGCCGCCTATGCGTTCTAAAAGGGCGGCTCAGGCAACGGCAATTTTCAACCGAGCAGAATGAGCCGCTCGATCGTCTTCTCGAAGAAAACGTTGGTACCCAGCGCCGATGGATCGCGAGCCAGGTCCATCGCGTCACGCGAGTTCGTAGGAAACGCCAGCTCGAGCTTCAATTCATTGACGCATAACACCGGGAGGATATCGAATGTGTGCTCACAGCGCGCTTGCTCTTCCAATTTCGGGCTTTGATCCAACACTCGACGAGTGCATCGAGAACCTGTATCCAAAAGTCTTTCCGCTTCTTTTCGCTGCGAGCGTGACAACCGCCGAACAAGCGAAGAAGCTCGCAGCGAAGCTCGCTGTAGAGAACCAGGCCAACCTTCTTCGGCGAATAGAGTTGATTCTACAACTCGACCGTCTGGATGCCGACGAAGTTCACCAACTTGCGCTTGAGACGGGTCTTGATTCAAAGGAATCCGATACGCCGCATGAGATCGGGGTCGAGCTTCTAGAGAAGCTGGGAGAGAAGGCGTTTCGAGCTTTGCTCGAGAAGGCGCTCGGACCTTCTGCCTTCACACTCTCGGGAATGTTCTCCAACTATCAAGGCCCGCAGTTGACTCTGAAAGACGTCAAAGCGCTAGATATTGGAAAGAAACTCGAAGCTCTCCTCGAGAAGGAACACATAAAAAAGAGCGCTGGTCGGCGAGTCAAAGTGCGCGTGAAAAAAGACCGCTCGCGAATACTCTGCACCGTCTACTATGAGCGAGCAAAGACTCTTGGAAAGAAGCTCTCTGCTGAGAAAAAGCTCTCGGTGGATTCCTTCGAGCGTCCGCTCGGCGACCTGTTTTTTACCATTCGACATGGGAAGGGGACGAAGACAAACATCTTGATTCGCACTCCGAATTCACCGCTTGGAAAGGCGATTCGCTCCAATTTAGGTGCTGCCATATGGAAGCAGGCTGATGCTCTATCCGACGAGCCGGTAGACGCGTTCAATCTCGACGCACTTAGAAGCCCGGATTTGAAACTGCCGATCGAAAAGGAGCACCAAGCGGCGATCGGCAAGGTCATCGTCAGCAAAATCACGGTCCAAGCTTCGACCGGCAACATCATTGCGATCAAGGGGCATCGGGGAGGATCAGTTCTCGAAGACTATCGCGAATTGGCCAAGAAAGGCGTGAAAGTCTTGGGGGACAATTCAACGGTTCTCGAAGCCGAGTTCAAGTTCATGGAACAAGAGCGCCCCAACCGGATCTACGCGAGGGCCATCGTCAAGCTAAACGGAATTGAAAGCGATGAGCGACAGCTTCCGGTCATTGAGGCGCATCTCGTCGCGTGGGGAATGGCGTCGTGACGACCTCGGATCTTCTTACGCCCGCAACGACAATTCTTATCACGGCCGTCGCTGACGGCGTGAGCATCCTCCAGCTGTCTCAACACCCGGACGAACTCCGTGCACTTGAAGGTCATGGCGTCACTCTCGTCTCTACGCCGAGAATTGAAAGCGATGACGCCTCACCGGATTCTGCCGACTATCTTCGCGCTCGACTAAACATTGATGAACTTCTTACGGCTGCTCTTGAGCCGCTCGGCTTTTCCCCGGATGGTAGCGATGACTCATTCGCGCTGTTCACGATCGCTGGCATTGCAGACCTGAGAGTAGCTTTTTTGAAAGACAGCAGCGTCCCTCTCTACGCGGCCGGGGGTCTAGAAAAGAAACCAAAGCTCACCGTCGTGCTTCACGTGGCGCCTGCGGTCGATCCCGCGTTGAACAACGTGCTTCACCTCGTTGGCCTCCATGAACACTCCCTTCAGGAAGTCGCCAAGATTACTCCCGACTTCGTTGCTGAGCTCATATCCGAGATTGACGAAGTCATGAAGGTCGCCGGCGGGGGGAGCCCCGTTCTCACGGTTCCCGAGATAAAGGCAATAGCCGCCAAGCTCGGCGGACTCGATCTTGGTCGCGTGCTCGAATATGCGTCGACCGAGGGCATGGACCGCGAATTTGAGTTGGCGACGACAGGGATTCTGCAGCCATTCTTCGATCGGACGTTCTCTCTCGGCGCCGGATTCACTGGTAAGGCACTACCTGACGGACTCGCGATCGTTCACACCGATAGGCCCGAGGCAGCGATCATTGACGCTAAGAACTCGAAATCCGGTTACGACTTCCCTGCAGGGGATGGCGACGAGCTTCATCGATATCTGACGATTCTGAAACGACTTAAAGGTGACTGGCGAAGGCGCGGCATCCTTCTCGCTTGCTCCAGCCCCGCTACGGCGAAGTTCGAGGGCAAGATCGGGAAAGATATTTGGAGTCGTATCAAAGAGGACGATTTCATGCTTCGGGTCGTACCGGCCTTTGCTCTTCTGCGCCTCTATTCACTTTTTAGAGGAGAACATTTTGAAACCTTGACCTTGTCGATGGATCGCCCGCGCTTCTGGAGTGCGTTGTTTGATGGAGAGCTTTCCGCGGTCCCAGAGCAATTGACGACTAAGCTAATTCCGGAGCGCAGAGATTGGGCCAGAATACTCAGAACCGAAGATGCTGAGCTTTGCTTCCTGTCTGCGATTATTGAGCCTCATAGAGACGCGGAGGAAGTAGCACGAAGCTTAGGAGTCGCAGACCCGTCAACGCCAGGTCTCGACAAGAAGGTGCTTCGACCACGCATCATCAGCCTCTTCGTGAAGGCGCTCAACAAGAAAGGCGTGACCCTAGACGAACTCATGAATGCCACCGGTCTGACGACGTCGGCATGCACGTACTTGCTTCACTGCGAGCTGCTTGAGCGGTCGGTCGCTTTACGAGATTGGGGCGATCGAGGACCCACGAACCGAACGCGTCTGCGCAAAGAAAACGCCTGAGCGTTTGGATCGACCTCTCCTTTGCGGTCGAGAAAAATCTACACCGCAGGGAAACACGCGATCACTTCGCTGCTATCAATTGCGCGTGGCCACGCGAAAGGCTCTACAGATCAATCCTCCGCTCTTCTGTTCCAGGAGGACCTTTTCTAACTACGATATACGAGCCGCGAGGTGCTTTGAATTCTCGCACGGGATTTTCGATCGCCGCAAGGATTCTGTCCGCGGCGGAACCATAGAGAAAGATTTGGCAAAATCCTTCGCCCCATTCGTCGCCATCTAGTTCGCCAACCTCTGCCTCTTCGAGCAGATCTCGGATAGATTCTTGCAGCTCGAATATCTTCTCGCGCTCGGGAGCGGCCCCATTTCTTTCATCGGAGAGGCGAACGAAAATTTGAACTGAGTGTTCAGGCATTTCTGAGTCCAATTCCAACGACGATGCGGGGCCCAAGGATGCATCGTAGGCGCTTGGAGCCGGTCGAGCCGCTTCGACTATTCTGGAGGATGGCAGCATCCGGTTCGACGCCGCCGAGTTGCCGGACGGCAACATCTCGTCTTGGTCCATCTCTAGAATCTCGTCCAAATGCATCTCGATAGCTGCGGCGGTTGACACGCCATCGTCCGGCAGGCCCTCGACTTCCGCAAAGCTAGCCACAGTTTCCTGGCCTGCGCTCCTGAGACTGTCATAGTAAATTCGCGCCGCCGAACGCGCGCGCAATGTACGAAAAATTGGAATCGGCCATATCTCGGGAGAAAATTGCGCCGTTCGACCCAATATCGGCCAAGTTCCGTCCTGAATGAACGAATCACCAAATATTCTTACGTAGACCGCGTCGCGCGGAGTGAGTCCCGCACTCTGCTCCAAAACCGGAATCGCTGGTCGCCGAGGTCCAAAAAAGTACCCCAGGCTCAGCCCATTCCTTATCCATCGCGCAACTATTCCTAGCGCAAACCCTCCGCGAGGCAGTCGAACCGCAATCCAAGTACCCTCGTGGATTTTCGTCATTTCAAAGTCCACCATTCTTAACTAGATGACTTGCACCTGCCTGGAGAAACTCCCCGAGGTTAGGGTTGTTTGCCGCGATTCCAGAGATCCTATCCAGGGGGCCTCGTTCAGTCAAAAGCTGGATCTCTTCGATACCCCGTTGTGCGGCATAGTCATCCGTACGACTCTTCGTGATGAATTCGTATCCTTGTCCTGCGTATTTGCGCAGAAGCTCTGCTTTTCGGCGTACAAGATTATTCGTACGTCCGTTCTTTACCACGTTTACCACGTCGCCGGTACCCTTTTGGACGAGTTGGTACGTTCCGCCCTTGCAGTTGTGTACCCAGGCTTCCGCATCGCCAATGAAGAAGGTGTGGTGGTCACCGACTTCTAAGTTCAGGACCAATGCGGCCCTCTCGTCGAGCGTTCGGACCGCCGCGATTTGGCTCCATCCGGTGTCAAGCGTCCAAACCCGCGAACCAGCCGTGAGCTCTCCGGCACCTATCCAACCGTCTCCCTCTCCCCAAAAAGGATGATCGGGGGTGGTTCGAAGCGATGTCGAAGCGCCGCCTTTGCCTACGAGGAGCACCTCTACCAGCGGGCGATCCGGTGTTGCATAGACTTCGGTGACCGGCTTCCAGGCCAATTCGCCGGTTTCCTCGTGCATCGAGAGCACAAGGTCCCCGACGCTGATATCCGCGATTGCTCTTGGCCCATCTATCGTCTCAACCATCGTATCCGGAGCGAGACAGAGCTTGCAGGCCGCCGCCGCCGCTTTTCCTAGCTTGGCGAACTTCGAACCAGCCTTGAGAAGGCCAACTCCAGCGGCATTTAGTGCAGCGCCAGCAGCGATTTCTTTCCCAACGCGACCCCAGTCGATGCAAGAGAAACGACCGCCGTTTTCCATCATCTGGAGGGCGAGATCTATGCCACCGTCAATAAGAGCGCCGATCGCGAGTGTCGCGAGGAAAGAGATGTTGCCACTCGGATCCAGACTATTGATTGGATCATTGTCCGCGTACACGTATTCGTTATTCGTCCCTGCAAATCCTAGCGAGTCGCGTGAAATGAACCTGCCGAGCTCTGGATCGTAGTCCCTCGCGCCGAGGCGGACGAGCCTCGATAGCGGATCATAGAGTCCGCCAATGAAGCCGAACGGCTGAAAGCCCGGGTTCGTATCGAGCAGTACTCGGCCAAAGCTGTCATAGTCAATTCGTTGCGCAATCTCACCTGTCGCTGAATGAACGACTAAGCGGATGCTGCCAACCTGATCCCGCACGAACCGATAGGTGTTGCTGCCTCGAATCATGAAATCGGCCGCATAGCTCGAGGTGGCATAGACGAATTGCGTTACTTGGCCATTGTCGTCGACTTCTGCGACCAGCTGATTCGCATCCCAGACCCAGAAGCGCTCGTCGTCGCCGGTGTCGCGCGCAATACGGCGGTTGAGCCCATCGACAACATACGTGGCGTACATTCCGTCGCTCTGCTCATAGGCAACAATATTTCCTTGGTCGTCGTATTCGAGCGTGGATGAGACGCCGCTTGAGCTATCGGTGCGAGATATGATTTGCCCGAGACCGCTATATCCGTACGAGATGGTGCCCTGCCGCGCTACGCGGTCCTGCGCATCGACGTCGCTACTAATCGTGGTACCGCCGATTGTGCGTGAAACGCGATTTCCATTCGTGTCATACTCGTAAATTTCGGCCAGCGCGCCGTTCACCAAGACTTCGTGCAACCGGTCAACTAAATCATAGCGATACTCAATGCTGCGCGATACCGAGCCGATGACTTCTGCTCTCAACTCAACGCGCCCCATGTCGTCCAAGTCATCGGAATATTGGTAGAACGGCAGAGATCCAAACCGGGCAGTGAAGCCAGTGGGCTCACCGGCATTCGAATATTCACGCACATCAGCAATTGAACCGAGGTTCGTGGTGGCCAGGAGCCCGTCTAATACTCGCGGCGCGAGTGTGAGCTGCCCGGCGGATAGAATAAGACCGTCAGGATCATAGCCATATTCGACAGGCGTCTCGCCATTTACAGACACCGAACCAAGACGAAAATCGTCGTCAAATGTTCGCTCGACGACACTGTTGAATACGAGACTGCTGATGGTGGTGCGCGTAGGCAGCGCTCCGTCATGAAGAAGTGACAGCGTTACGGCGTTGTTAATGATAGTCCGGATCTGGCCGCTCGTTCCGTCGTACGTATAGTGAATATACGACCGAGGGCCGGCGGCGGACCATAGTTGCCCGTTCGAGTGGTAGCTGAACGTAATGGTGTGACCGTCGGGATCGGTAACTGAGACTGGATCGCCGTCAGCGTTAAATGTGCGTGTGACTCGATCAAGTGTGCTCCCGACCTGAGGAGGCGTGTATGCGAGCTCCCGCCCTAGAACGTCATAGTTGAATAGATGCTCAGGACGGCTCGGCGGCTGCACAGAGGTTGTGTTTCCGCTGATGTCGTAGCGATATTGAGTTTCGCTGAGATCAGATGCTCGATGGAGCGTCACACGACCGACGGCGTCGCGCTCATAGCTATCTGTGCGATTCAGAGGGTCGGTATGGCTCTGCAAAAAGCCTTGTTGATCATATGCAAAAGTCCACGATCGATCGCTTTGTGTCTGCGACGCCACGCGGCCGCGACCATCGTACAGCTTCGTGACAGGGAGAAGTTCGCCCGACTGGGTTTCAGACTCGCGCTCGAACGCATCAAGCACCGTGGTCGATTCGCGCCCAGCAGCGCTGACGCTGAACCATGTCCGTGTTGCTGCAGTGAACGTGCGCGTCGCCGTTCGCCCATTGATCGCAACCGTGTCAGTCATTGAGCGAAGGCTCAGCGGATCGGCAGGATCTTCAAGGTCGACCTCTCGGTCGAGCGTGATGACTTGCTCAAGCCCGGCTGGAGATGTGACGCGCGTTTCAACTGCGAGTGGAACGTCCATTCCGAATCGGGGGTCAGGCCCCTTCCGGATGACCGTGCGAGTTCCATCTGGCGCGATGAGTTCTAACTCGCCATTGCGGTGCTCGATCGACTCCGTGACAACACCGGAAGGTGAAATGGTTCGCTTGATCTGATTTCCATCATCCAGTCGCAGGATACGATAGCGAGTTACATGTCCCATCGCAGAAGTAACGGCAATCTCGTGCCCGCCCTCGACGGGAGTTCGCGCCAGCCCTTGGTATCCGAAGGGATTCTCATCTCGAACAAGGAGGCCCTGGTCGTCGTAGACTTTCGCGAATTGCGTCCCACGGGGATCCGTGTACACCTCGAGCAGTCCGTCGTCCGAGTACTCAAACGAGTCCTCTGCTCCTAGAGGATCGCGAATCACCTCGAGGTAGTCATCAGAATCGTACTCGAGCTCGGTTCTGTGCCCATCAGGGCCGACTATGAACCGAGCCAGACCGTTTATGTTGCGTTCAACAGTCGTTCGATCGCCCTCGACGTCAGTGATGCGAGAAAGAAGGCCGTTAGCATCATAGTCGAAAGACAGAAGAGGGAGTGCCGTTAGTGTACTGATAGTGTCGATATGCTGCCCTGCTGCATTGAAGCGATATACGATGCTCCCGTCGGATGAAGGGACCTCGGCAAGGGCACCGGCCGGAACCTCTTTCGTGTCGAATCGGTAGACGAAGCAGCGTTTGTCACCAACGTAGATGCGATCGTTCGCGTCCATCGCTAGAGCGAAGGGTTGCAGGACCAGAGGGGTGCCTGGGCGCCGGTTTGGAATCGACGTCAGGACGCCGCCGCCCGCGACAGTGCTGATGATGCCGTCTCTATCTATCTTCCGAAGCCGGTCGCGAACAATGGTGGTTTGTATGAAAGAAAACAAGGTCTCGGTAAAATAGACGTCGTCGTTGCTATCGACGGCAACGTAAACTGGATTTCCGATTTGTATCGAATCGGCAGCCCGCCCATCACCGGCATCTTCATAGTGCGTTCCGCCTCCCGCAATCGTGTGAATGAATCCTTCGGAGTCGATTCTGTGCACGCGTCCATTCCCAGAGTCGGCAAAATACACCGCGCCTCTCGAGTCAAACGCGATTCCCCATGGATGCCAGAGTCTTGCTGACGGCGCAAAGACCTCGTCCGGTTCTTCTTCTCCACCTCCTGCAATCGTTATGACGAGGCCGAATGCGCCATCGGGTCCATTCGGCAAAACCTTTCGAATAAAGCCGCGTTCCACGAGAGGTATGTTCTCAGTTAGGAACAACTCCCCGTCCGCGTTTATGGCGAGACCTCCAGACAAATTGCCGAGATTTACCGTATGCGCATGTTGGACGTGGCCGTTGAACGCAGTGTCCCCGGTACCAACAACTGTCGAAATGCGCCCATCGAGACCAATCATGCGGATTCGTTTGTTTCCAGTATCTGAGAAATAGACATTTCCTCGTCGGTCAACCGCAATTCCATATGGGTGGTCGAGCTCTGCGACCGTTGCAAGCCCCCCATCGCCGGAGAATCCCTCCACACCTGTTCCGGCGATTGTCTGGATGACGCCGTCAGGAGTGACCTTGCGGATCGAGTGTCTGGTTCCTTCGGCAATGTACAGATTTCCCGCGGCATCCGTCGCAAGCGCTGCCCCGATGATGGACGCGGCAAGCGCTGGTCCGCCGTCACCTCCGGGAGGTGCCTGACCGATTCCAGCATAGACGGCTGCCGCTCCCGTTAGCTGTTTTTGATCACCGTCGCCGAAATAGACCATTGCATTCTTAGGATCAAAAACGTGATGCGAGCTGAGGCTCCAAGCACCAAATCCGAGACCTTCCGCTTGAAATGTACCGAGGGGGACAGTCCTCGGCTCTTGCCATAGGATCGCTCCATTTCGACTTGCTCGGAGTTCAAAAACACTCGCATCTCGAACTCCGAAGGCTCGGTTAGTTTGCGTAGAGGGACTGCCGACATTCGAGTCTTGATCATACCCGACGCGGACCTTAGCTTCACGAGCTCCATTGACAGTTCGCGAGTAGGCATCGAGGCCGTCCCAGACAAAACGAAAGTTCTGATTCGGAGTCAGATCGGTAAACGATTCTCGGAACGTTCTGCCTGCCACCTCTACTTCGACCTCGACGCTTCGGACATTGGGTGGCATGATGTTCTGCGTGATTGGAATATCGATCGTGTATAGCGCCTTCCGTCCCGGCACACGGTTACTTCGATAGTTCAGCGATAACGCTGTGCCTGCGACGGGCATCTCCTCGCCCAAGACTTGATCGTGACAATCGATAATTGATCCGGCGCGTTCGCAGGAGTCTTCATCCTGTTCGTCATACTCAGGTTCGTCGAGCTCCGGGAACTCGCACGAGCGGCACCAATTTACCCAGTTACAGTCAAGCGGAGTAAAATGAGAAACGGGCGAGCGCCAAAGACTTTGTCCCGGAATATAGAGAGTCGCAAGAACGCCTAGCTCGTCCGTATCAATGCCCAGTTCGAGCAATTCCGAATTGCTTGCCGCCGTCCCGCTTCCATCGATGTCCAGGGTAGGCAAACCTGGGGTCACGGAAAGGACTCGCAAAATCCGACCGTTTTCAACACCAATCCAGGAACCGCTTGCGCGATCGTAGTAGCCAGTCGGTACGGCCTGCCCCACCGGGAAATTCAAGAAGTTCTCGACGTAGTACGCAACCGGTTGGTCAAATTGAATAGATCGTGCATTTACCGCCACGGCTTCGTCGGCGGACAACTCGACGGCGTGAGTGTACGCGGTGGTTAAAGGCAGGTCCGCTGGCATAGCTTGAGGACCGGACTCGCCCAAGGTGAATTCAGTCGCGCGAATAGATAAGCTCGAAGCAGGGGAGAGCGAGCCGTCTTCGTGCTCAATACTCGCATTCGTTCCCGCCTGGAATATCAGTGTCGGTCGGCGAGTGCCGTCAATATCGGTTGCCGAATTTGCTCGTGCAACCTGAATGCTCGTGCTCAGGCCAAAAGCAATCGACGTCGCGGCGCTGTCGAATGGGACCAGAACGACATCTGCTGTATGCGCATAGCCGTTCCATGAAGCTCGAGCTTTTCGATCGCTCGCCACGTATCCAGGAAGATCGTAGCGAACGAGCACTTCAGCTCCGCCATTCACCGCCAGGTCAAACCGCCCGTCTTGTCGGCTCAATGTATGCCCAATTGCCGGCTGCTCGGGCAAGAAAACACGTACGCCGGGCAATGGCGTCCCGCTTCGATCGAGCACGCGACCGCGAACTACCGCGAGACGGCGAGGGTCGAGCGAGCCAGGAGTCATAGCACGCTGCAGGCGATTTCGCGGGCTGCCACTATACAAGAATGCAACACTATCCACGAACGATGTAAATCCTGTCTGACTAAGCGGCGTCGCTACAGTGGCAGGATCAGGGGGAAGAAGCAGCTCTTCCACATCGACGTAGAACGCCTGGGTGCTGATTGCACCGGACTCGTCTTCGGCGGCGAGGACGAAGTTGTGACGGCCAACATCTGTAACCGACGGGACCCAGCGGATCGTATTGTTCGCAAACTCCGCAGAGCCAGGGTGCGTCGTCATTGTGATGGTTACGGAGTCATTGAAATTCGCGTCCGTAACTTCGACTGAGTACGTGTAGATTTCGCCAACAAATGCTTCGGCTGAGGCCGTACTCTCGAACGTGGGCGCAACGTTCGTCTCCGATACAACAATGCTAATCGTTTGACTGTCAGTCAGGCCATCTGAATCGGTGACTGTAAAGCTTAGGGTGTTCGGACCGATATTCGCGACAACTGGAGTCCAGGTGAAACGAAGATTCGGGGTGGTTTGGACCTGCATGCCGGAAGGCAACGCGGTCACAACGACTGTCAAACTCTCGACAGGATCGGGGTCAAGGATATGGACATCGTATTCATAGAGCTGTCCAACCAGCGCCTGTGTGCCGCCGTTTGTCGCGATTTGTGGGGCATCCGCAACATCTTCCACTTCAACGATGAATTGCTGAATTGCAGGTGGACCGTACACCGAGCTGACACGCACAGCAAAAGGATGGGTACCAATGTCCTCGGGTCCGGTCTGCCATGTGAGGAGACCATTCTCATCGATTTCGGCGCCCGCCGGTCCTTGCGCTAGTCCGTACGTTAAAGGGCCTTCGGTATCGAAGTCGAAAGCCTCGACAAGGTAGGTGTAGATTTCACGTTCGTCGAGTTCTGCCGGCGGAGTGCTCGAGACAATCGGCGGCAAGCTCCCGCCAAGTCCCGGGTCGCCAGATCCACCGCCCCAATTCCCTCCGGGAGCAGACTCCAATACCGTAACGGTGAGAGCGGTCTCATCGAAGAGGCCACCAACGTCCGTCGCCCTGACCGTGATCGAGTGGACACCCTCTTGTCCAGTGACCGGCGTATACTCGATAAGCCCGAATTCCGAAATCGTCATTCCGAGAGGTGCGCCTTGCAGACTGAACGTGAGGTCATCGAACAGATCGGGATCGCGAGATTCGACTTGGACGAAGAGATCCGCATATACGCGGACGTTGCGAGACGCGAGGGGCTCCAGAATCGGAGCGTCGTTTACGTCGTAGACTTCGATAGTGAAGGTAATGGAGTCCGACGCATAGTCGTCCGCAACGAGTACCGTGAACTGCTGCATCCCGATCTGGTTTGGTCCAGAAGTAAAAGTGAGCTGGCCTGTAGTCGTGTTGAGCTGCGCGCCCGCTGGAGCACGATGCAGCAACCACTCGAGCGTGTCTCCTTCGGCGTCGGTCGCCGAGAGCATCAGGTCGAGCAGCTGTCCTTGGGCGATCGTCGTCGGCGGAGTTACTGTGAACTCCGGTGGTTGGTTCGCCGGGCGCACGAAAAAGCTGAAGTCTTCCTCCACAAAGTGCTGCTCCGTGTCTCGCACGCGGATTCTCGCAGTTTGCGCATTGAGTTGTGAGCTTGTTGGTGTCCATTGAATGACGCCGGTCGTCAACCCAACAGATAATCCGGCAGGACCGGATACCACCGTGTATTGAAGTGCACCAGGGACCTCATCAGCAGCGATGACTTCGTAGCGGAGCTGGTCACCGACCGTTGCCAGAATTTGCTGGTCGAAATTGTAGACTTCCGGTGGACCAGCTCCTGGATCGACGAAGACTGCAAAAATCTGGTAGCCAAAGACACCGACGCTATCACGGACAGCGACACTGACCATGTTTTGATGTCGGCCCATGCCCAGTTGAGCAAGTGTCGGGATCCAGGAAATAACGCCCGTGTCTTCATCGATCGTCATTCCTGCGGGGCCGAGCTCCAGCTCGAATGTGTGGCCCAGGCCCCGGTCAATCACGTCAACATCATACGAATACAGCGCGCCTCTGCGAACACGGAGCGGCGGTGATGTCGTAACGCCCGGGCCGCCTACCGCAATCTCAAAGGCCTGCGTGATTGTGCCAGGGGTCGGTGGAGGAGGAGGTTGGTGGTTGATCCCGACATTGAATGTTTGAGTTCCGACCTGGGCAGTGGTCGGTGTCCATTCTACGGTGCGGACGCCTTGAGGGGAGGTCAGGAGGACGCCACTCGCGCTCGACGAAACACTCGCGTTGAAGAATTCGTAGTATTGCGCCTCTAAAATCGTCAGTGGATAGGAGAACGGTTGGCCCACGACAACGGCTTGCGGTGGTACGGATACAAACGATGGAGGTGGCGCTACGCAGCGAACAACGGAAAATGTTTGAGTTGTGGTTCGGTTGCTGGCATCGCGCGCCTCGACCGTAAAACCATGCGTGCCTTGCGGGATACCCGAAAAGCTCACTAAACCTGTTTGACTGTTGATCGTCGCCCCGGACGGCGCAGCGACAAACGCGTAGGTGAAGCTTCCGGTTCCGTCAGGATCAATGGCACCAACATCGTAAGTGAAGGAGGACGGCACGCAATCACGCCGAACCATTTCAGTCACGATGGTCGGAGGATCTTCCGAGGGCGCCACAACTATTTGTACACGTGCCGGTGCAGAGCTCCGGCTTCCGCCAGCCTCGCGAGCGCGATAGTAGAAAACATCTGTACCGTTGTAGTTGGCGTGTGGAAAGTACGAAAGGCCACCGTTCGGATTTAGTACTAAGGTTCCGTGCTCAGGCTCTGAATCGATTACTGCCTCAATGGGATCATTTTCCGGATCGAAGTCATTCGGGAGAACGCCACCTGCCGCGGCAATCTCGAGAGCTGTATCTTCCGCAGTCTCATAGGAGTCGAGGCCCGCTGAAGGAGCGCTGTTCGTTGGGATGTCTGAGACGAGGATTGCAAAGGACTGTTCGTCGAAAAGGCCTTCGGGGTCCTCTACTCGCAGCGTGACCCCAAACGTTCCGTTTTGCGCCGGTGTCCAGGACACGAGGCCACTGAGCGGATTGATGGTCATCCCGGCCGGAGCGAGCTCGATAGAATAGAGGAGCTCGTCCGCGGCATCAGGATCGAGCGCATCCGCGTCATACAAGTAGCTCTGCAGCCGGCTCGCGGTCGTTGCCGGCACTGAAACGAATGTCGGCGGCCGGTTCGCCGACGTCACGACGACCAGATACTGTTGTGTATCGTTGGCACCGGCGAGGTCTGTAACTCGCACCGTAACTTGATGCACGCCTCGCTGCTGGAGGGCTGGAGTCCACGAAATGACGCCAGTACTCGGTACAATCGTCATCCCGGTGGGATTCGCAACAAGACTATACGTCAGAACGTCGGATGTATCTGGATCGACGGCTTGTACATCGTAGGCATAGGCCTGGCCAACATGGGCTGAGCGAACGGCTTCTGAAACGATTTCTGGCGGGTGATTGGCGTTTTGGCAGACGTTCAACGCGAAGCCCTGCAGATCGTGATACCCGAGCGCATTTTTTGCTTCGACAACATATACGCGATTGCCAATTTGACCCTGCGCTGGCGTCCATTGAATCAACCCAGATCCAATTGTCGCACCGTTTGGAGCAGTGAACATCGCATACTGCAGTGCGCCTGTATTTGCCGGGTTAGATGCCGTGAGCTGGTAGGAAAACTGATTTCCAACGCAAGGCGCGGCCGGAGGAACCGATGTGATCGTTGGGTTCTGAGAACAGGAAAAAGAGCTTCCTGTATTATTGATCGCTGCCCGCTGCGCCGAAGGCCAGGCCGCCTGCTGCGTGCTCGTCAGAGGACCCGTCGCACCGAAGAATGCGGTCGCGGCTATTCTCGCGCGGTACGGTCCGCCGCTCAGTGTCGTAGCCCAAGACCCCTGAAGCAAGAACTCACCAGCAGCCGAAAGATAGTGCGAGGTCGCCATGTCTTCCACGAAGGTCCAGCCGCCGCTGCCGTCGCTGACTTCGAGAACAACTGTTCCACCCACATACGAGGGTACGTTGAGAGCGGCCGTTCCAAACCACTCGGTGCAGTCGCCCTCGGGCCGCAATGCCATAGCAGTGCTCGGGTAAGAGAGTCCTGCGAGCGCAAGAATGATGGATAGTTTATTATAGATTGCTTTCACGGCACTTCTCTTTGATGCGAACTGGTTGGCGAGCGGAACTCAAATCGTACGACTGCGGCGCAGTCTCTATTTTCTTTATCGCCGAGATGTAAAGAGCCGTTTCGCGGAAATGTCGAAATTTGCTAGTGTTTCAATGAGGCGCGATGTCCTGCTGGCCATTAGGGACACCGGTGCATCAACTCCTGGCGACACGTGTTCACGCGGCGTTGCCTAGCATTTGAGTTCGCCATCCTTGCCAGCAACGTGGATCGTGTGTTTTGTCGAGTCGCATCGAAAAGGCGCATCCGACGAGCATGCCGAAGAATCACGCGGCCCTTTTGGCGGATGAGTGTCGTAACGCTTGGATCGGGTTGAAACATGAGGGTGAAAGGATCTTCGGGAGCCGGTGAATTTGCGCTTCGCTGCCGTTGGTGTCGCCGGAGCACGCGAATACGGTTCCCATTTATCTCTCCGAGTAGGGCCGCGCGCCTTCACCGTCCGGATCTCGGCCGTCCGCTCATGAGGGCGTTCGGATCCGATCACGATTCGACGATTGCCCATCGCCCCTGAGATGTTCCACGTTTGAACTCGACGCCGTGACGACTTGGGACGAGGCTGCAATCGAGAGTGAAAGTGTATTAAGACCCCGGAGAAAACAAATCACAAACAAAAAAAGCCTCCTATTTAGAGGCCATTTTTCGATCAAACAACGTTCCGTAGGTGCTGCAAGTCGATCACTTGCAGCACGCCGCAACTCGCCGATAATCTTACAAATACCAATTTAATACTCTCTGCCCTCCGGGACGTTAGCTCATGAACGCGTCAATTTGATCCCAGCTGATGTCTCCGGTTTTTATGCGGTGTTGGATCTTGTGTTCGGGTCGATGCCCAATGTCTGACCAGTCTTCGGGTGGAAGCCCGAGATCCCGAAGAAACTGCTCGCGGTCACGTTCGAGACGCATGGTAATATAGAGTCCCGCCATTTCGGTTGCGGTTCTTCCAAGGCTATGTTTTCGAAGCGCGGTTCGTACCTCAGATGGCTTCCGACCCGTCAATTTCGCTATATCTTCCACGTCGAAAGTCGCTAGGCAATAGAGATACCAAAGTCGATGATACGTAAGTTCCATTGGCTGATTGGTCGAGTTCATACGAAGAAAAGATTTGAATTTCTGAGCGAATTTGCTCCAATGCCTGTCTCGCTCTACAGAGGTCTCCACATTATTTGTATTTCCGCCTCTCGCCGGGCCGCTGCTCCAAAATGGAGGAAATAGTTCTCGAGCGTTGCTGGCGTCGACCCGTAGGAATTGTTGCCATAAAAATAGTCGCAGACCACCTCACGGGCTCGCGCAATTTCCTTGGAGCGGCCATGCCACCTTGCATCTCCGAGCGTCAGATCAAAAAGCTCTAAGCCCCGGTCTAGGGCACGCTCTGACTGTTCTCTATTTCCTCGCTGCGACCAGCTGATCGCCCGGCCAATCTCGCTTCCGATATTTCCCATTTGCGCCACAAGAGAAAACGTAGACCAGCGGCCCTGAGCGAGAGATGTGTGGAGTGGCTGGTTCATACGCGTCGAGAAGTTACGACGAGAACGTCGACGATCGCGCGAATCCTCCGCTGAAGAGCTTCGTCTTCGACCCCTCGGGATCGGTTGCCTTGGCGAGGACGGATGTTGATCATAGAATCAAATTCAAGCCAACTGTCCGGCGGTAGCGCCGGGTAGAGGTTGATGCCCCATAGATTGGCTTGCATGGATCCGCTTTCGAGAAGCACGGCCTCTTCGTCGGCGTGCAATTCACCACCAACAGCGATTCGATGCTCGGCGACGTCAACTACGGCCTTCACCATGTCACCAAACCGCTCGTCCGCAATCGCTTGAAGCTGCTCGCGGGTTATTGGCGTCGTCAAAATCCGGATTTGTGGCTCTGTCGCGGGCTGTTCGGAAGATCTCATATGCGTTGCGAGTGAAAAAAATGAATGAATAGCGCTGCGCTACGGCGTGGCTTTCTGAATGGGCGCAACTGAGTGAATCACTCGGGCCGCTTGCGTACCTTGGCCTGCGCTTCAATGTGCTTGAGCTGCCGTTTAAGGGACTGAGCGCGATCCACACGCCACCATTCAAGCGTATACTCGCGGACCATAGAGCGGAGTTCACGGCGAGCTTCTGAAAGCGGTCGGTCGCTGAAGTGGGCACGCGGACGGCGCTTGAGATGAAGGCGCCGCAGTTCTTTCTTCATCGCGTCCTCTGGCCAGCCCACGAGTTTCGTGATTTCGGACAGCGAATATCCGAGCGTCGCCCAAAGAAAATACAGGCGAATCGTCTTCATCTGGAGTCTGCGCTGCCGGCGTCGTCCAAACTCAACAAGGCCCGCTCGTGATAGCCTGTGAGTATCTCGCTTTTTTGTGATGCCGGTTTGATTCATATTCGAGGCGTCTGAAATCAGCGTGTGGAGGAACGTCCAATATTTAGACGGCGTGGCCGAAGGCCGACAGGAGATTCGTTGATTGGTGCAATTATACCAATGTCAGCTATAGCGCGTCAATTGTCGTTCAATTCGCATATCAACCATATCGATTTTCGTGTTTTGGACTCGATGTACTCGGACTATCGCGCAGGCCAGATATTGATTCCGGCTTCACGCCAGGCGCACGCGGAGCAACCGATTGTGACGCCACTTTTTCCCAAGTTTGATTCCGGCGCCTCGCAACCGGGGTCCGGGTTTGATTGAGCCGATTTGACCGAATTTATTGCTGGTTGTATGATATGAACAGTTCGCAAACGCCGTCACCGGCTTGCAAACTATCTATTCAGCGTTCGGAAGTGCCAGCAGGGAATGGGTCGAACTGGAAAAGGTTGTTTCGATCGGATGTTGACCAGAATTCCGCTAAACACAGCGACAAAATTGATGCGGCATGTACACCTCGGGAACGGAAATCCCTTGCCAAGGAAGAGGTCGCCAGTTCGAATCTGGTCTGCCGCTCTATATTGGCTAAGTATAGAGCAAAAACAAGGGCCGATGCATTGCATCGGCCTTTTTGTTTACATTGTCCCTGTTGGGATGTGTTTCACTGATTTTACGGCTGTATAAAGCTGAAAAGTACGATTATTTCCCCATTTGCAGATCGACCCCTCCCTGAAAAAAAATCCACGGGAGAGTCCGAGCCTCTCTATAATTAATTCATATTTATTTCATATATGAAAATAATTGAGGCCCATGAGGCCTTTTGTTGTTATTCAATGGTCCTCAAAAATCAAAGACCTAAAACCATCGCGAGTCATCGGTTTGCTTTCAATATGTTCCGTTCCTTTGCTCCTGAGGTTAAAGAGCCTTCACAGGTGGACACGGCTCTGATCGAACAATTTTTCCTCTGGGGTCGTCAGCAAAGAGGATGGAGTGCTACGACTCTCGCAACGTACCATAAGCGGTTGAATGTCTTCTTCGACTGGTGCGTGCAGCGTGCGCTCACGAAGTTTAACCCAGTAAAAAATGTACCCAAGCCGAAACTCGAGCGACGCATCCTTAAACGGCTCTCAGTTAATGAGGCTCGACGAGTGTTGCGAACCTGTCTTGCTTTGAGTTGGGACAGTGAATTTCATCGTGCGCGAAATACTGCAATCATTGCGACATTCATCTACGCCGGGCTTAGACGAAGTGAGCTCTTGAACTTGAGGCTGTCAGATGTGGACTTGAACCAAAAACTGCTGATAATCCGTAGCGGCAAAGGAGCGAAGGACCGGGTGCTGCCCATAGGGGACACGCTTTTCAATGTCCTTAGGGCGTATGAAGTATTGCGAGTGAAACGACCGGGTTTGTCTGTGGCATTCTTTCTGTCCTCGACTCATGACTGCGGCGTAACTGAGAACGGCCTGCGATTCGTCATCTCGCGACTGAAAAAGGAGACGGGGCTTCAATTCTACCCACATCTTCTGCGTCACACGTACGCAACACTAATGCTTGATGGGGGCTGTGACATCTATTCGTTATCCAGGCTCATGGGCCACGATGATATTCGGTCTACTACGACTTATTTGTCAGCGTCAGTGGAGCACTTGAGGAAGGAGATCGAAAAGCATCCGTTACATTCATAATTTCCATTTCCACGCCCAAGTGTTGCTCTCAAAGCATAAGCAACGACATTATTGAATGTTTTGTTGAGCTCAAAAAGACGATCCCGAAGATCACAAGCGCTATCAAGGGGATAAGCACACAAAGAAGTCCGCCAATCTTCATAAGAAAATCTGGCAGGCTCTTGTAGTCTGTTCTATGTACTTGCCTAAGCAGCATTATGAGCGATGTCCAAAGTCTGTTGTCGTCGGCATCTGGCCTCATACCTTTTCATGATAAGAGATGATGTCCCGATCGATCGACTCAGAAACATCAATTAAGAGCTTTTTGGTGGCCGAGCTGAGTGGCGCATCTGCGTTGATTGAGATTCTCCATCGGTCACCGAAATCTGTATAGGGTGGAAAATTGGTTTTGGATGGGATCAGTGAGGACGGTTTAGACATATCCACCGGATTTTGAAGCGTCTCGTGAGAGGTTTCTGTTTCTCTAGTTTCAGACACCTGGTTTTTTGTGAAGTCAATTAAAACTCCACCCTGAATCATTCCAGCAAATTCTAGGTTTGCCTTGAAAATAGTGGCCACATCCGGAGCAACCGTTGGGCTTACTCCTTGTCTAATAAGAATCGCATCCAGTTTTGTTGGCAGAGTTTGTCCAGTAAAATCCTCAAGTAGTTTTGCAAACAATACAGGTCGACCAATAGCGGCGATTACAGCGACACGTTTCTGCTCTTCGGATACTGGGTTCAAAAAATCTTCAACATTACTACAAAGAGTATAGGCGTTCCCGATTCGATCGAGTAGGCCATAGTGAGTCAAAGACGCTATCTTCCTAACAGCAGTACCATTTAAAGATTTATGTTCAAGGCATTGAGCCATGAATTCTCGTGAATATGGACCTTTTCCTCCCGCACCTCTTAGTCGCCCTAAAAGAGAAAGCGCAGCTTCTATGGTTAAAAAAGGATAAGGAGTGCTTCTCTCACGTCTTTTTTTTGGTTCGTTCAATTTAGTCATATTGAAATAGATAACTTTGTTAACTTTATGAGTATAGCAAAAGACAGCTAAAACGTCAATATACAACCATATTTACGGATAATTTATCTATTTTTAGCCACATATTTTTTAGTTAGGAAAAGTTTTCCACAGATAATACACAGTTCATTGAAATACACCCATAAAAACTGCGAATAAGCGTGGTGGTGTTGACGCGCCTTTTTTTGAGTATGTATACTTATAATTAGTCTACTAATTGTCTGAACAACAGACGGTATACGTGGAATTTTTTACTCACAGTTCGCCAGGGAAGTTCCGGCAGGGAATGGGTCGATTTCAAAATCTCGTTTTCGACCATGTGATGACTAAATTTTCGCTAAAATAAGATACAAAATGCATGCGGTTGAGCAAGTGTGATGGCGTAAATCCCTTGCCAAGGAAGAGGTCGCCAGTTCGAATCTGGTCTGCCGCTCAATTTGGTCGTAAAATTAGCGAAATTTCGGGTCCACACTGACCATTCAACCCCGCTTTTTCGATACCTCTTCTGCAGGAAGGGGTCGATCTATAGGCACAACCGGGCGACTAATTTCGACCCGTATGACAATAATTGCAGCGCACGAGGCTTTCTGTCAGTACCTCGTGCTTTTGCGTAACCAAAGTCCGAAAACAGTCAAAGGTCATCAGAACTCACTGTCGAGCCTAAGATCGTTTGCGCCGCACTTGGAGCAACTAACTGAAGTCTCCGACTCTCTGGTTGAACGCTTTTTCTTTTGGGGTCGCACAAAACGCGAGTGGCGAGCGTCGACCTTTCATACGCACCACAAACACTTGAACGTCTTTTTTGCATGGGCGATGAAAAAGGGGCACGCGAACTCGAACCCGTTTTTGGCCGTCGAGAAGCCACGGCTCGAGCAGCGGGTCCCGAAGCGCCTGTCGCGCGACGATTCCATGCGTCTCATCGAGGCCGCCGCCTGCATTCCCTGGGGCTCAACGTTTCGAGCGCGTAGAAACACGGCGATGATCGCGGTCTTTATCTACGCGGGACTCCGCCGCGGGGAGCTTCTTGATCTCAGTCTTGAAGATGTCGACCTGCGTAACCAAGTACTCTTCATCCGCCAAGCCAAGGGCGCCAAGGATCGCTTGGTCCCGATTCCGGACCGACTCCTTCACACGTTGGAAAGTTATGCTGAGCTTCGCCGCGGGTGGGCCGGCTCGTCTTCACATTTTTTCGTTTCGGCGGTCAAAGACTGCGGCTTCACGTACGCGGGATTAAAGCGCGTCCGGAACCGGATCGTGAAAGAGACCGGCGTCTATTTTTATTTCCACCAGCTGCGCCACACGTACGCGACGCTCATGCTCGAGGGCGGCTGCGATATTTATTCGCTGGCCAAAATGATGGGTCACAATGATATCCGGACGACGACCATCTATTTGTCGGCATCGGTCGAGCATCTTCGTCGTGAGAGCGCAAAGCATCCGCTGAATAACTGGCAGGATGCGAATACCTTCCGCAAGGAGCTGGAGACCACTCCGTCGCTCTTCACCAGGGGCGGCCACCGATATGCAGCCGTCCGCGGCGAGCCCAGAACACGAGTCCTGAAGAGACACATCATTCCGACAAGCGCCCATCGACCTGATCCCGAGGACATGTCGGAGAATTCGGCTGTTGCGGTGAGGCAGCGGATTTGTGAGTCAAATGGACGGGCGCGGCCGAGGCAAGTAGGTCGCGGCCAATAGATCTAAAGGCCAAGCCCATGTAGAACGAAGCCTACACCCATGTCGGAGGACGTCATGCTCGTTATTGTTCTTCTTCTGTGTTTATGGATCGGCGGATTTATTGGCGCTGCGGTCCTTTCCGCCGAAAGTCCGTCGTTGAGACATGCGTTTGATGCCTTCAGTGGAGAATGGATGCTCAAACGCTCGGCGAACGGAGGACGAGTTGTGTTCGCGCGCGCGGTTCTCGTGACGTCTATCGTCTACGGCGTCTCTCTGTTAGTTCGTTTGCTCTTGCTTGCAAAGGCCGACAGTTCGTTCACGTGGGAATTTATACAAGAGAAAAGCGTCGATACTCTACCCTGGATAGCCGCCATTTTTGCAGCGGTTTTTGCGGGGCTGTACTCGCGCTTCGCTTCGCAGTGGAGCTATTTGGCAACTACGTATAACGACTATATGTCGGCTAGAATGCAGACGCCGATAAACAACGGACAGGCGGATCCCTTCCATCATCGGACAATGAAGTTGTGGGAAGCTGCGTTTGTCGAGGACGACTATGATTTGCATCTCTGGAGAAAACGAATGTTCGCGCCCCTTGTCCGGGAACTCCTCCAGGATGTCGAAGTCGAAAAGATCTTCAAGGAATCCACGCACGACGGCGTTGCTCGACTCCGAGAGATTCAAGCGGCGCTGCGATTCTAGAACACCTATTTAGGAGAACTCTTTTTTCCGACGTTTCGATCCCGACCAGATTTCGAACTTTGGGATCCATTTATCCGAATTGAAGTATCGAGTTCTATATTGGCGTCCACTAGAATAGTGAAGCAAGCGGATTCTGTTCGACCGATACGCGTGTGTTCTCGGGCAAGACATGAGTGTATATCATCGTCGTGGTGATCTTTCGGTGCCCCAGCAATTGTTGCAGCGATACGATATCTCGGCTGCCCAAATAGAATTTCGTCGCGAACGTATGACGCATCTTGTGCGCCGATACTCTGATCCCGGTGAGCTTCGACAGTTCAATAAATAGATGCTTCAAGCCAGACCTGGTGAACGCGTGCCCCTGGCGCCCAATCCAAAACACGTTCGTAAATGATCGACGACGAGAGCGAAGCGTGAAGTAGTCGCGCAGGAGAAAAGTAAGCTTCCGGTTCATCGTGATGACTCGAGGCCGTCTGGCTTTCGATGTCTCCCCGCGTACGCGAATCACTTCCTCGGAAAGATCGATGTCGGTGATTTTCAACTCGATCAGCTCGCCTCTCCGCAGGCCGGCAAGAAGAAGCACGGCGAGGAGTGCCCGATTTCGCGTTTTCTCGAAGAGCGACGCCTTTGAGAGGAAGGCCGCGGAGAGGATCTGGTCCACTTCATCGTCGCTGTAAAAATTTGGAAGCGACGCCGGGATTCGCGGCTCCGGAATGCGTGATAGCGGGCTTTCGTACAGATAACCTTGCTCGACGCACCAGCCGATGAACGGAGCCAGATTCTTGAAGTGTGATGCGGTGGTTCCCGGTTTCCACGCGCGATCGCTTTCACCTCGCCGAAAGAATTGTCGGAGGAGTAGTTCGTTCAGCTCGACGATGTTTGAGATTGGAAACCAAGCGAGTAGCTGTCGGTACGTCTGTTGATAATTCTTGATGGTCTCTGGCGAGCGCGCTCGAAGCGTGCCGTCCCGACACTCCCCGAGGAATCGCTCAAGAAGTGTCGATACATTTGAGAATCCTTGTCGCGGTTTCCGAGCAGCGAGCCCGACGGAACCGGCCGCTGGACCCGTGACAGACAAAACGTAGCGGGTTGTATCGCGAGGACGAGTATTTCGTTTGCCTGCGCGGCGTGTCCCGTCGATCTCGAATGAATTGGGCTGTGAGTGGAACATATCTTCAATCGTATCAATGAAGATCCGGGTCGATATGCCGAGCAGTCTGTGGATAAAAAAGAACTCCAGGAAATTTCCTGGAGCTCTTTTTTATCTATTCCACAGAAACGGTTCGGTATTATTTGTGGACAACTCCGGCATTTCGGTAGGCAGTTCATTTCTGTCGAAATGTCCGAGAATACCAGTGCCACAATTGTCGATGCGTCCCGTCAGGTGGAATAGTTGTTTGTCTGACACCTCGCTCGCCGGTTGTGGAATCTTTTAGCCCTTAGCCAGGCGTAAAGTCATCCATACCCAGAAAGGAGGTGTAGCATGACCCTACACGATTCATGAAAAATCGTCAAGGGATTGCACTATGACAACAATTCAAAAAAGAAATCAGGAAAATATTTATTTAGATAGTTTGGGTCGCCGAATATCGGCGGCATAGAAAGACGGGCGAGGCAGGTGCTCGGCATTGCCGTTCGCAATTCTGTCGCCGCGCTCGTAATAGTTGAAGGCGAAAAACTGGTCGCCGTTTTCCGGAGGAAACTTATTCGGGGTGGCATGAACCGCGCGGAGTATCTCGCGAAACGCATTCAAGAACTTTCCCGGACGTACCCGATTTACGGCGTGGTCGCCGAAGGACAAATCGCGACCGCGGCATCAAGACTGGCCGGGTGGCGACCGATCGAGCTTAACTTCGACCATGCAAAGCGTTTCTTCAGTGCCCGCCAGATAACGCACCGAGCATTCTATTCTCTTCTCGTAGCCCGTTTCCCGGAGCTGCGAGAGCACGTGCGCATCATTCTTGAACGAGTCGCGGACTCGGCCACCGAACGGTATCGCACCGTGGTGCTCCACGGCGCGGCAATCGCCTTCACTTACAACCTTCTCGGCGCTGACGGCTAACGGCGCTGAAGACAACAAACTAACTTTTTTTCTAACTATGATTTTCAAGCCATTCAAAAGGGTCCGCTCGTACTATCTCGGCCGGCGTCCGAAAAAGGACCAGCTCCTCACCATCCTCGAAGACGAGTGGTGGCACAGCCGGCGCGAGCTTCGGCGGCGAATCGGTCCAACATTTTTTCTTTCCCTTTTCGCGCTCGAGCAGGTCGACGGATTCCGGATCGAGCGGCGCGAGAAGCCGCACCCACCGTGGGATCGGGAGTACCGGCTCGTGATGCCGGCGGAGGACAAAACGGTCCTGGTCCGCTCCCGAACAAACCGCGACGAGACCCATCGTTAGGGTCATCGCGCTAGAACGATGAGGGAACCAACAAACCAACAACCGGAAAACCGCTAAACCAACGGGAGACGCGCGATCGATCGGGTCCGCAGACGGCCCCGACTATTCTCGCGATCTAGGTGGGTCCCGCCTTCGGCAGGCTCAGTCACCCACGCTGACGCTTCGAATAGTCGGGCCCGAGGCCACGACGACGCGCGAACCATGACTCGGTCGGGAGACGGACCGCGGATGCAACTGGCCCAAAGTCCAGTGACCGCTGGCCGATCCCACGACCGAGATAACCAACCAACACCATGAACCAACAACCAACCGCTCGAGGCTCGCGCTACCGGCGCCCAGCCGAGCCAAAGGGTCTGTGGCTCCAGCCGCGGGACGTCGACGTGCTCCGAGTTCTGCAGCGCTTCAAGTACCTCCGGAGCGACCACGTGCATGTCTTGCTCTTCGCTGGGGTATCGTTCCGTATTGCGCAGCATCGCCTGCGAAAGCTCTGGGAGCACGATCTCGTCGGGCGCCTCGTCATACCCATCGCCGTCAGCGACGGCGAGAACGCGCCACCGCATAGCCAACAACAAATATATTTTCTCACTCCCGCCGGCGCGGCGCTCGTTGCGGACGAGGTCGTCGGAAAGACCAGGCTGAAACGGCTCGTTCCGATGACGATCGCGCACCACCTTGTGGCCGTGGATTTTCTGGTCGCGGTCATCGTGGCCTCGCGAGGGACGACCGTAGCAACGCTGGTCGAGGCGAAGCACGAGACAGAGCTTTGGCCGATGACCCGCCACTATCGGGGCGTGGGCAGGAAGTATCTTGTACCGGACGCGCTCTTCACTCTTTCGGAGGGTGACAAGCGCCGAACATTTTTCATCGAGGTGGTGCGAGCAAACGTCCGCGGCGGCAACCAGACGCTCCGAAAAAAGATGAACGACTATCTCGAGGCACTACCGAAAAATATTTTTGGCGAGCTCTACGGCATTGAAAAATTAGTCGCTGTCCTCTTTCTGACAACGAGTGAGAAGCGAGCGAAGAATCTCCGCGCGGTCGCTGGCGGGCTCGGGCGCGGCAAGAACCTTTTCTGGTTCGGGGCCTACGGACGAAAAGACCAATACGGACGAACCGTGAGTACGCTTCAGGCCGAGAATATTTTCACTCCGCGGTGGTCGACGGCCGACGGCAAGCCGCGGTCCTTCCTAATTCCTAATTCAAAATCTATATGACGAGCCAGCTCCACGTACCGAGTGAGTATGACCACGGGTACCTTCTCATCCTCGGGAGAACTGACTTTCGTGGCAGCGGCAGGCGATTCGGCATGCTCCCCGAGGATCGCTTCCGACATCTGGCGATCATCGGAAAGTCGGGTGTTGGAAAGTCGACCCTGCTTTCTTCGCTCATCCGCCAAGACATTGCCGCTGGCCGCGGCTTTGCTGTCCTTGATCCGCATGGGGACCTCGTCAACGCCGTCTTGCCGCATGTTCCAGACAAGCGGCAGCGCGATGTCCTTCTTATTGATCCCTCTGATCGGGACTATCCGATCGCCTTCAATGTCTTTCGGCAGGGGAGAGAACGGCTCGCTCCTGACGTTGCGGCGTCGTCCTTGGTCTCGGTTTTCAAGAAAGAGTGGAAAGACAGCTGGGGGCCGAGGCTCGAGTATCTTCTCAGAAACGCGATTCTCGCTGTTGCTGAACGAGAAGACGCGACGCTGCTTTTGCTCCACCGCTTTTTGACCGATGCGAAGCTGCGGGACTCGACTGTCGCGAAATTGCATGACCCGGTCGTGCGCACATTTTGGGCCGGAGAATTTGCGTCATGGGGTGCGCGACTTCAGGCGGAAGCCTTGTCGCCGGTTCTGAACAAACTCGGCGCCTTCATCGCGCATCCCGTGTCCCGGCCGATAGTTTCGTCGAAACGCTCCCGGATAGATTTCGCCGAATTTATGAACGACGAGGGAATTGTTCTTTGCAACCTTACCACTGGCGCGATTGGCGAGGATGTCAGCCATCTCTTGGGCAGCCTGATCCTGTCGTCGATGCTCCTCTCGGCGGCAGCGCGACCACGCGGTGGACCCGGCTTCATTATTTACATCGATGAGTTTCAGCGTTTCGTCACCGAGTCGCTCGACACCATGCTCTCTGAAGCGCGGAAGTACGGCCTTGGGCTCGTGCTCGCGCATCAATATCTCTCGCAACTGCCGGAGAATATCCGCGACGCAGTGACCGGGAACGTTGGCTCGAGGATCGTCATGCGGATCGGCGCTGACGACGCCCGCATGCTCGAGCCCGAGTTCTTTCCGCCGTTCACGGCCAAAGATCTCCAGAACCTCGGTTCCCGGCAAATGGCGGTTCGCCTGCTCGCCGGCGGGCGCGAGCTTGATCCGTTCACTGCCATGACCTTGGACGATGTCCCAAGACCATTCGATGCCGAGAAAACCGTGCAGGCGATCCAGGCGCATTCGCGCGCGCGGTATGCAACGCCGCTACGACAAGTCGAAGACGCGATCACGCAAGTTATTGGGAAATAGTTGGAAGAGAGCTCTCGGCGCAGCCGAGGGCCTGTGCCCTCTCCGGTCGTTTGCTTCCCTTGTCGGGAGGCGGATTGATCTCGTGGCTCTGGCAAATCACGACGACGTGATCGACTGCCTTTTGCCAGCGAGGCGTCTTTCACGCCGGAGAGGGGACAGAAATACCGAATATTTTTGCCCCGTCCCGACATTAGTCGGGTCGAACTATTCGCCCTTTTAATTCATGACAAGACTATCTGAACCCATTTCCGACGCCGAAATGGCAGTCGACGGATTTACCTGGGCAGAAATTAAACTCGCGGTTCACGACTCGATCGTGACAGCGGTTTGCGACGTCTGCGGAAGCCACATACAGGTCGAACCAGACGCCGAGTCTTACGATTGCAATGAGTGTGGAGCTCCAGGCGGAGTAACCAGTCCACTCGTAAAGCTCGGACTCATGTGACCCAAGGAGGCAAAAGAAAGGAGGAAGAAATATTATGAGCCAATGGGTCGACTTTGCCGAGCTCCGAGCCAAGATCTCGCTCGAAGACGTGCTCTTCAGATTCTACGGAATCACCGGTCTAACGCGAGACGGAAACAAATTGACCGGCCCGTGTCCGGCACACGGCGGAGATAATCCGCGGGCATTTCACGCGGATCTATCTCGGAATATTTGGAAGTGCTTTACGCGCTGCGGGCGCGGCGGAAACCAAGTGGATTTCGTGGTCGTGCGCGAGAAGATCACGGTCCGCGAAGCAGCGCTCAAACTTCACGCCCATTTTATTGCCGGCAAGCCGGAAACGTCGCCGGCGGCGCCGAACGCGCGAGCTGACGGAGAGAAAGCATTAGAGAAGCTCGCAACCGGGACGGTAACGGCTAGAGAGAAAGATAGTCCGCGCCCAGTGAATAGGGCGCTGAACCTCAGGCTCGCGCTTCGCCATGATCATCCGCATCTTTTGGAAGAGCGGAAGCTGGCGCTCAAAACCGCGGAGACATTTGGTGTCGGCTACTGCGCCAAAGGGACGCTGCGCGGGTCGATCGCGATCCCAATTCACGACGAGAACAACGTGCTCGTCGCCTATGCCGGCAGACGGCTCAGTAAGGAAAGCATCGAGGAACATGGGAAGTATGTTTTTCCCAAAGGCTTTCGAAAAGACGTTCTCCTCTACAACTATCCGGCCGCAAAACGGGCGGCGCAGGAAATAGTTGGCGAGGGGAGGAGGGCGGGCGGGATTATTCTCGTCGAAGGATTTTTCACGGTTCTCAGGCTCTACGAAGCTGGCTTCAGAAATGTAGTCGCGGTCATGGGCTGCGAACTATCTGACGCCCAGGCCGATCTCGCAGCCGCGTTTGGTGAAGTCGTTCTGCTTTTTGACGGCGATGAGGCCGGCCAAAAAGGCTCGGCGAGCGCCAAAGAGAAACTCAAGGACAAGGCAATAGTCCGAGAGATTCATCTGCCGCCCGGCGTGAAGCCGGATGAACTCGACGCCAAGGCCCTGCGCTGGGCGCTAAACGGCATTCGGGCGCTTAATCTCGAAGAGCTATCGTTCAGGTTCCGGGCTCGAAAATAGCCGAACAATTAAAACCTACAATCAAGGAAAGGAAGTCACCCATGAGCGGTGAATTGGAGAGATCTGTACACGACAAACCCAGGAAAGGTCGTCGTCGAAGACGAAAAGAGAAAGGTCTCGCGAGTATCTTGCGACTGCCGCTCGATCTTGGATTGGCCGGCGATCGACCGGTCGAGGATAGCAAGACGGTCGCAATGATCCTTCGGCCAGTTCTCGGCCATCCGATGCAAGAGGTGATGATCTCTATCTCCCTCGATGCTCGGGGAAGAATTATCTCCGCGTTCATTGTCGCGCTCGGAACTTTGACCGCGTGTCTCGCTCACCCGAGAGAAATATTTCGGGACGCGATCAAGAAATGTGCGGCCTCAATTATTCTGGTTCATACGCACCCGTCCGGCGATCCCGAGCCATCCGAGGAAGACTATGTTTTGACGCGGCGGATCCGAGATGCCGGCCACGTCGTTGGTATTCCGGTCCTCGATCATGTGATTCTTGGGAAAGACAACCATTGGAGCTTTGGAGATCACGGCATCCTGAAAGCGAGAGTCTGAATGGACGAGCAAGTTGCCGTCAAACTCATCGAAGCACTCGCCAAGGTCTGGAAGCGGATCCGCGAGCTGCACCCTGATGTGCCGCCGGTGGTTCTCATTCCGGCGCCGGCTCTCCGAAGGGGAGTGCTCGGACACTTTGCGCCACTGCGCTGGCAGGCACGAAGTGAAGGGCGCGAGAATTATCATGAGGTGGTCGTGGTCGCCGAGCATCTCAATAGAAAGACGGAGGATATTGTCGAGACGCTGATCCACGAAGCTGCCCATGCGATGAATTTCGCGAGGGGTATCAAGGACTGCTCGACGACCAGCCAATACCACAATGAGAAGTTCAAGCGGGGAGCTGAAGAGCTCGGACTCACTGTCGAGAAGGTCGCGAACTACGGCTGGGCGTTCACGAAGATGCCCGGTCGAACTGAAGTCCGGTACGTCGAAGAGATCTCGATCCTTGAAGCGGTGTTACTGCACCGTCAGGGATTTAAGCCGAGACCATCAAAGGTGGAGGACGGCGAAGAGAATTCGGATGATGCAGCGAAGCCGAAAGGAAGGAATTTGAAGGCGACGTGCAGTTGCCCGTTTATTATCCGGGTATCCCAAAGGACTATTCTGAGCACAACCATTCGTTGCGCGAACTGCGGAGAAGCGTTTCGCACTACCTGAGTCGTACAAGAGCTATTCCCAGCGGGCTAGCTCTGTTTTTTGCTTGTGGTGCTTGAGCAAAGACCGGTGTTCTACGAAGCCCCGAGTCGGGTAGCTCTGGAGGGTGCCAGAATTGGTGAACTGGAGCTTCGGCCTCCCATCAGTTCGCGCGATTTGAGCAGCACTATTGTTGCGGCTCTCGAATCAATTGCACGCGGGCGCGGTTGCTCGAACGCTGTTGTCTCCGCAAGTAGCCCAGCTAGAGATGGCATTGAATTTGACGTTCGAATACTCGGCGAGCGAATCATCATTGCAGACGTGAGTCCCGTTTGTGAGCCCCCAACTCGTCGCGCAACCGCCGGCATTCGCGTCCGCGAAGATGTCCGAGGCGAGATGCGGTTGGAAGGAAGGTATGCGATTGGATCTTCCGCTCCAGGCCCGTGGGCAACCGATCGAGTCGGTCATTGAGGGATCCGTCGCAATTCTTCCATGATTGTTGGTAGCCGCAGACCAAAGCACACTAACACCAGTAGAATCGAATGTTCGTACCCACACCGAAGAATGCTCGCCGAAGGCCCAGCAGCAATTTGCTTTTCGTATACGTGCTTCGTGTATGTATGTGGCGCCGACTCCTTGCACGCTCGTGCCGTATAAAGAAGATCCCTCATCCAGAGGCTGGCGAGGGATTCGATTAATTTGCGCGGAATTCTCTTCGACGGCGTTACCTTCGATCTCTAGCTTGTCCAAGTCTGGGGTCGGGTTTACCGATGCCTCTAGACCATATGGAACGACCGCGCCCGGTCGAGAGGCCGGCGGCGTCTGCGATCGCGCAGGCCAAGGA
>WUUC01116485.1_pt1 | contig 47528 bp, 83 predicted proteins | sample 6278441 | NCBI WGS metagenome assembly WUUC01 (sample SAMN13675441, study PRJNA597444) | soil metagenome | isolation source: soil | place: USA: Washington | collected 2017-10
AAAGCTAGAAAAGAAGCTATTAAGCGTCGATTGCGTCGAGGGAAAGTAGGTAAGTAATTATGGGTCAGCCAACTCCACCGGGCGATGTTCCTCTGTACGAGGGATTAGGTTCGGAGTGGAACGATATTGTAGGTGCTTTTCCCGAGGACAAGCGTGCTGAATTAGCTCCTAAGTTAAAGGAGCGTATTTCTTCTTACGAGGTTCTTGAACCTTGGAAGGATTTTCACAGTAAGGGCATTAAGCCCGAACAGGTTAATAATGCTCTTAACTTATATAATTTTATTGAGACTAACCCTCGTGATGTTTACGAAGCTATCGGTCAGTCTTTGAATATTACTCCTGCTCAGGCAGAAAAAGTTGTTGAACAGTTAGAGGACGCCGATCAGGATGATCCTCGAATTGCAGCTTTGCAACAGCAGGTTGAAACTTTAGCTCAGATTACTTTAGCAGAAAGACAGCAGAGTACACAGCAAAAATTAGCTGCTGAACAAGATGCTAAAATTGAAGCAGAAATTAATGCAGTAAAACAGAAGTACGGCGATATCGATGAGGAAGAAATCCTCATGCGTATGGCACATAAAGATATTTCAGCTGATGAAGCTGCACAGGAGTATCTGGGTAAAGTTAGTGAGATTCAGAAGCGTCGTCCAGCACCTTTTGTTTTAGGTGGTGGGGGTACGGTTCCGAATAAGCAAATTGACCCGACGAAGTTAAGTAGTGCGGATACAAAGAGTGTTGTAGCTCAAATGATGGAACATGCAACTCGTAATAAGTAAGTTTGAGTAGTACTGAGGGAAATAAACCCTCAACGTAGTTGAAGTTTTTAATTTTCTATTTTAATAAAACTTTGACTTTTGGGGGGCAGTACCATTACTACGACTATGACTACCGCTGACAACATTCTGAAAGAGGTATACGAGCCTCGTATTCGGGATCAGCTTCAGTCTGAGGTTATTACTCTTAAGCGTATCGAACAGTCTTCCGAGGGTGTTGAAACTGATGCAATCGGTGGTAAGTACGTTCGTTTTGCTGTTCGTGTTAAGCGAAATCACGGTATTGGTGCCCGAAATGAGATGGAAGCTCTTCCGACTCCGGGAACTCAGGATTACCGTTCTTCGCAGGTTAAGTTAGCTTATCTTTATGGTGCTGTTCAGCTTTCTGGTCAGACTTTTGCATTAGCTGAGAGTAATGCACAGGCTTTTGCTTCTGTTTTAGATCAGGAAATGGAAGGAATGCGGGAGGGTCTTAGAAAAGACACCAACCGTCAGACTTACGGAACTACTACCGGTATTCTTGCTGTTGCTACTGGTGCTGGTTCTACTACTACGTTTGTCACCACAAACGCGCAGTACCTTGAAATTGGTATGTTTGTTGATTACTACGATGTTACTGACACGAACTCTGCTAATGTTCTTGTAAACTCTAATGTTGAAATCACTGATATCACCGAAGCTGCTGGTGTTTTCACAATTACTTTTGGTAGTACTGTTACCGCTACAGGTGTGGGTGACTTCCTTACTCGTACCGGTTCTCGTGGTAAGGAAATTGTTGGTTTTGAGCACATGGTTGCTGGATTAACTAACACTAATGCACTTGGTACTGGTGGTGGTGCTCTTTACGGTATTACGCACAGTACGTGGACTGGAAATATGGATTCGACCGCAGGAACTATTTCTGAAGGTCGTTTAATTAACATGATTGACAAGATTCGTACTCGTGGTGGTCGTACCACTGTTATGTTTACAACTCTGGGTGTTCGTCGCGCTTATGCTAATCTTCTTGAGCAGCAGCGTCGATTTGTTAATACTACTGAATTTACTGGTGGATTCAAGGGTCTTGCGTTCACTACTGACAATGGCGATGTTCCGATGGTTTCGGACTTCGATTGTCAGCCTGGACGTATTTACTTCTTGAACGAGAAGGAAATTAAAATTTATCGTGAAGGTGATTGGGCCTTCATGGATCGTGATGGCTCTAAGTGGCAGCGTCTTATCACCTCTTCTGGTGAATTTGATGCTTACCGCGCTCGACTCTTTAAGTATATGCAGATGGGTACTCACCGGCGTAACTCGCACGGTCTCATGACCGGTATTACTGAAGCTTAATTATGGCATCTTCAGAACTAACTAAATTTAGCTCTGGAACTGCTCCTATTTCACAAGCTGTTGGCGTCGATGTTGCTATTATTACAAATCCTGGTAAAGGTAGATGGAGGATTTGGGGTTCTGTCAGGCACACTTTAGCTGATGGGTGTCGTTTAGCTATTGGTCCTGATACGAGTCCTACAGTTTTATTTACTATCCCTGCTGGTCCAAACGCGTATGCTGAATTTGGTCCTATTGTTTATGACATTAATAACAATACAGATGATATCATTGTTGAATTAGCAGTCGCTACTGGCGGAGCTGATACTGCTTGTGCAGTTGTTTACGCACAGAGAGATTCAGCAGTGTGAAAACTCATACCAGAGTACATGTAAAAGTTGGGTTTGCTAATCCTAATTTGAGATGTGACCAGTGTGGAGAACCTGTTCCTTATTGGCATAATCCAGAACGTTGTGGCTGTAATGAAGAAGGTTTTTTTAATTATCCTTGTGAACATCAGGCAGGTGTTACTTCAATTTGTAGTAGCTGGTCTCCTGTTGATGGTTGTCAATGTGAGGATAAAGAGAACCACGATAAGTAATACTGAGAAGTGGCCGTAATTCAGCGTGGAGTTGCGGCCACTCTTTGTATCCATCTACAGAAAGGTAATACCGTGACACCTCCCGCTAAGAGGAATACTCCTCCGGTTAAGCGTAATTCTTTAGATCAGATTCTTGGTCGTGCCAAAGATGATGATGTCAAGGAAGAGGAGAGTAAGAGCGTCAACGCTGATAATTCTGTTTCTGGTCCTGTTGAAGAATCGGATCAGGAAGATGCTGACAAGAACCGTGAAGTAGATCCCGTCACTATGGATGACGTGGAGTCTTCTCTTTCTTCTTCGGATCATAAAGGTCCTGAGCCGGATGAAGAAGATGAAACTGATGAAGCTCCTGGTGACGGAATTATTTCTGAAGAAGATCACGAAGATACTGATGAAGTTCAGCACCGTCGTGACGTAGCTTTAACTAAGGAAGGTGTTCTTAGTAGGGTTCACAAAATGAGTCCTGCTGGAATGACTATTCTTAACACCTATTCTGGTGGATCTGAGAAGATTGATCACGGTGTTCAGGATGTTGTGATTAAGTCTCTTCCTGAAGGTGATGTTAAGCGTACTCGTGAAATTAGTGATGAAACCGGTAAATCTCGTTTACTGCACCCCGATATCACTAAGCCTTATGTTCCTAGTGAGCAGGCTATGGTAACTGAAACTGTTACGCGTCACGAGTACGCTACTCCGTATGATCCTGAGAACGACCCGAATAACCGTAGGTAAGTAAGTGTCTTTAGCTGACGAATGGGTCTCCGCTGAGTTTCAACGCTTGGCGGAGATCGTTAATGATTATGATGAACATTTATTTCTTGAAATGATCCCTGTGGCGGAACAACAGCACCTTTTAGATAAATCTAAAGTTTTCCGTATTATTGATGATAGAACTAATACAGTTGTACTTACTGCGGATTCTCTTTCTAACCCTACTGATATTTTGGCTCGTTTATGGAGTCACGATAGTTTACACGGTAATGTTTTAACACGTATGGAAGCACATAATGCAGCTATTGAAGCTATGAATTTAAAAGAGGAATTAGACAAACGAGAAGCTGCGATGGATTTCTCGGCATTTGTTATTAAGAACACTAAGAGTCGCTGGGAACATAACGGTAAAATTTATGATGATGAGTTCCGTAATTTAGGTCCTAAAACTAAGGTTATTGATAAGTGAATGTCCAGGATGTTATTACAAGAGTTAGACGTAGATTTGGTGATGAATCTGCTGTTCAGGTAACTAATGATGATGTAATTAGATGGATCAATGATGGTCAAATTGCTATTGTTAAACGTAATGATTCTGCATTACAGAAGACTACTACTCTTAATTTAATTGCAGGACAGTCGGTATATGCTCTGCCGGCCGATTTATTGATCCTTAGATCTCTTCGTTACAAGTATACTTCTCATGCTAGTTATTCTCGTTTAGCGTATAAAAGTATACAGCAGTTTGATGAGCAAGTTGATGGATGGGATGGTAGTTTGTATAACGATGCTGCACCTAGATTTTTTACTAAAGATGAGAATAATGTAATTTTATTTCCTACTCCTGATGAATCCGCCACAGGTGGTTTAAAAGTCCTCTACAATCAAGTACCTGTTAGTGTTACTAGTACTTCGGACGATCTTTCTTTGCCCTTAATCTATCATAGTACTATTGATACCTACTGCATGTGGCAAGCTAGTCTTTTGGATGAAGACCATGAGCCTGCTCTTATGTATCAATCTAATTTTCAGCAAGGTATCGATGAGAGTATGAGCAGTGAGACGAAAGAGCCGACATCTACATACTCTACGATTACTACTCTGCTAGAAGATATGTAGGAGGATAAATGGCTACTGAGATCTTACGTCTAGGGCCATTTAACGGTGGTCTGAATATCGGATCTGATCCTGTTCTTATTGCAGACAATGAACTTATTACTTGCTTAAATTTAGAGTTGGACGTTGATGGTTCTTTAGTTAGTCGTCCAGCAATTCAGGTAGTTTTTCAAGGGGCTTTTAATGAACGACTTCTTATCTTTGGCTCTGTTGTATTTGGTGGTACTCTTTATTTGTTCGCTACCAGGGCTGGCAGTACTTTTGTTAGCTCTAATGCAGGTAGTTCGTGGACACAATTAAACCCGGGTGGTTTGTCTCGGGAGTGTAAAACTATGGAAGTTTACAACAATACAGTTTGGATGCCTGCAACTCCTGGCAGTGCTAATGGTGGTATTTCATGGACACCAGGTGGTGGAGCTGTTGCAGTAGCTGCTATGCCTAGAGCTGAAAAGTGCACAGTTCACAAAAACAGACTTTATTTATGTCCAGGGAAAAATGCAACTTCAAACGAATCAAGGCTCTACTTCTCACAAGCAGCAGATTTTACAACATGGCCACCTGCAAATTTCCTCGACGTTCAACCGGGAGATGGCGACACTCTCAATAACGTTATCGTATATCAGGATAATTTACTACTCTTCAAAGGGGAAAGTACGCACGTCCTTGCCTACGATTTAGATCCTGTAGATGCTATTCTAAGAGAGATTAATCCTGCTGTAGGCTCAGATGGTAGTTTTGGAGTTGTTCAGTATGAGAACACTGTCTATAACATGCATAGAAATAAAGTCTACGAAATTACCAATTTTAATTTCTCACTTCTTAATCTCAAAGTCCCTCCTGTCTTTGACAATTCATTACCTACAGGAACTACCGCACGATATGAAGATCAACACCTCTCAATTTTAGGAGAGCGTTTAATTGTTAGATATTACAATCGTACCTACTGTTTTGGTTTAAGAACTCGTACATGGAGTGAGTGGGAAAAGACAGATAATACCTCTACGATTGAATGGCATATCTTCGGTCCCTTAGTGAGAGCGAGAGATTTAAGTGGCTCAGGTCTGGATTCTTATTACACTGGTTATTCTTTCGACGTTACTTCTGGTGGATACAAAGTTATAAAGATTATCGACGGTAGAAGTAGTGGTGCTGTAGAGGGGGTATCTGCAAGTAACCACAAATTCTACTGTATTGCTACTACTAAAGATTACGATATGGCAGATCCAGTAAGACACAAGAGACTGTTCTGGTGGGGGGCAGATCTTATTACTGGAAATGACGCTATCGGTTCTATTAAGCCCATTACACTTGTTAGTTCTGTTACTTGGGACGATTTGACTACTGAAACATGGGCAGATCTTTTTACATGGAATAATCCTACAATGGGCTCTGTGGCGTTCCAGGAAACTGTTACAGGAGATTCAATTACTAATACTAATAAATTGATCAAATTTGGTAAATCTATGAGATTTCGTAAAGCTAATTTCTCAGTTCAGCTTGAGACTAATGGGAGTACATCGGAGCCTACTAAGATATTCCAATACACTGCGGTAGTTGCCGTGAAGCAATTAGTTTCTGCGAGGATTTCATAATGGATTTTGTAGTTGGACCTTTAGATTATGAAATGATTAAGATAATCGGTCCAGAAAAGTACTATAGAATAGCTAGAAGACACAGTGAAAATTTTGCAGAGAAGCATAATCGTATACTTGCTGAGGGTCCAACACTATGTATACAGCAAGAGTTTAATACAGTAGAACTATGGCCTCTAGTTCAGGAGGTGGATAGTGCAATTTCAGGGTAAACAATTCGTACCGTATTCGGCCGGAGATAAAATTTACGGTGGTGGTAGAGATGCCCCCAATATTGGTCCTGTCGATCCCACAGGTCATAGGGAACGTGATTTAAAGTACCAGGCTCGTAGAACTGCAATTTTACGTAGATTGAAGGCAGTATCTAGTGGTAACTATGCAAGTCCTGACGTGGGAAGGATGGTTTAATGTTAGCGAGAGATTCTGGTAGTAGTGGTTTTAGCGGTATTGGTGCTGCTATTGGAAAAGCCGCTGGTTCTGCTGCTAAGAAAGTTGCAAAGAGAGGTACATCTTCAGGACGTGCTTCTAGTCGTTCTTCTCGTAGTTCCTCTGGAAGTTCTGGACGTTCTAGTGGTTATTCTTCTCGCAGCTCTTCTCGTAGTTCTCGTAGTTCTGGTGGAGGTGGGGGAGGATATGTACCTCGTTCTGCCGCACCGAAACCTCCTACTCCGCCATCTTTAGCTTCTTATTTAGGAATGGACTCTGTTTATCAGCAGAGTGTTCGTGGTGGAAAACGGAGTCTTACTGATTTTCTTAGTGAAATTCAGAGACGACGTGGTGAAGCTGGTACTCAATTTAATCAGACTAAAGCTAGTATGGAACGTGACCGTACTCAGCAATTAGAATCTCTTCGTGATGAATTTGCATCTCGTGGTTTGATCCAGTCCGGTCTTTATGGTGAAGAACAGGGACGTTTTCAAAAGCAATTTACAGAGCAGGGTAATGCACTAGCTCAGCAACAGGCTGCTTTATTGGCTGATTTGCTGGGACAGGAAAAGAATTACCGTAGGGAAAGTGATTTAGCTTTAGAGCAAGCCAAGCAAGAAGCTATTGCCCGTAGGGCTGCTAAGTACAAGATTGGCTAGGTGTTAAAATGGCCGGTCCTTTTGATCCTTTTGGCAATGCCAGTGTTATTCAGTCTTTAATTGAGCTAGTTAAAAGTCCTAGAGTACAAGGTATGGGTAGAAGTTTAAATAGAGCTTCTACTATGGGTAATCAGCCTTTACGTTTTCCTTTTACTGGTTCTGGAGCCAGTAGTCAAAATAGGCAACCGGGTGCTACACCTATTACTGGTATTGGTCAGGCATTTGGTCGTGGTATTGGTTCTGCTTTAACTCAAGCAATGGGGCAACAGCAGCCTTCTGATCCTTTAATGGATTTATATAATCAATTAGTAAGTCAGTTACAGTCTCCTGTTAGCATGCCCACTGGTATTGATAAAGACGATTTAATGGCTCAGGTTCAAAAGGCTATTAATCCTATTTATGATCAGCGTATTGATGCAGCAGAAAAAAGTAGTTCTCGCTCTCGCGGTGAAGTAAGAGATATGTATCGTGCACTTTCTAATGATTATGAAAGATTAGCGCCACAGCAGGTAGCACAAGCTAAGGCTGCACAGCAAGAAGTAGAACAATTGTATGGTCAGTTAAGAAGTAATATTACTGGCGATTACGCTAGAGTTTCTAAAGAGCAGGCTGAGCTATTTGAATCACTCGGAATTGAAGACGCCTTACCTTCTGTTTTAGATGACCAGGATGATGCTGTTAATGAAGCCGCACAAGCTGCATCTGAATTAGGTACACAGCAACAACAACGTTATATGGATCAAGGACAGATTGATTCTACTTATTACCGTGAAGGTTCTCCTCTGGCTACAATGACTGGTAATGAGATTAATGTTGACTTACTTAATCAGTTAGAAGAATACGTTAATCAAGCTAATGCTGAGCGTTCTGCTGGAATTCAATCAGGTTACTTAGATCAACTTAATCAAGCTCAAGGACAATTAGCACAGCAGCAACAAGGTGCTCAAAGTGAATCTGCTCGTAGGCAAGAGATGTTATGGCAAATGCTTCAAGGACAAATGAATGCAAGAAATCAGCCTGCACAAGCACCTACTGTAGATAGTTTTATGGGTGGATTACCTCCACAAGTTCAACAGGCTGTGGCGGGTGCTTTTACTAGGTTACAAAGAAGTCCTGAAGCTGTTTATGGTAAAGTTGAAGATAAGAGAAATCCTGTACCTGGTTCATTTGTAGAAACTACTCCACAGTGGTATATGGCTCAGGCAGATCAAATGTTGCAACGTGGTGAAATTGATCCTACTACTTATCAAGCACTTCAGATGTATATGCAACTTTACTTTGGAACTGGAAAGTAAGTGGCTGACCAGAAATTGACCGACCTGCTTGCAGATTTGGTGAGGACTAATGCAGTCTCGAAGCCCTTGCCAAATATGCAGCAGGTCGCTGGTCTTAGTCAAGCTATTTTATCCTCTACGCCTCCACAGAATCCGTATAAGTCTAATGAAGAAGCCGACCGTAAAGATCCTCGTGGACCTTCTTTTGTTAATCGTGTGCTTGACATTTTATCTCGTCCTCTTTACGCAGTAATGAATCCTGTTAAAGAAGAGTTGGAAGAAAACAGAGATAAAGCTAAGCAAGGGGATCTGTTAGGTGCCCTTAAAGGCTCTGCTGATTTACTTAGTCCTATTACACAGTTAGATAGAATGTGGGAAGGTTTCTCAGGTAGAGAGAAGACTACTGGTAGAGATCTTCTTAAAGCGTCTACTTTGGATGAGAAGTTACCAGGTCCTGCTGAAGCAGGTATTGGATTTGGATTAGATGTTCTTGGAGATCCGCTAACTTACGTTGGTGGTATCGGTTTAGCTTCTAAAATTGGTAAAGGTGCTAAGACAAGTACTGAGGCACTTAGAGCTGTTGAAGAAGGAACGCAGCAAAGTGCGCAGAGTATTGCTGGTAAAATTTCAGAAAGAGCAGCACAACAGGCAGTAGATACTAGAGTTGTAATTCCTAAACCAGGAATGCCAGCACCCAAATTAACAGATCCTCCTAGATTATTTGAAGCAGGGCCAGGCCCTACTAAAATTACCGAAAACAGCCCTCTGAGCGGCCCTGTACCAACTGACCCTATACCTAGTACCCCTAAGGCTATGTTAGCTCTTCCTCCTGGACCTGGGGCAGCTCAACCGAGGGCTATGGACATCCTCCAAGAGGCGCTGGAGAACAGTAAGGGCGGTAAATCAGAACTTAACACTTTAATTAAAGCTTTACCTGAAGATGCAGATCCTATGACTGCACTCAAAGCTTTAAATGAACAGATTCAAACTGTTAAGAGTCCTATCTCGCAGAACATCCTTAGAAAGCAAGCTGAGAAACTTCAGGCCGGTGTCAAGCCTGCTGATATTCTTAGTGAAGCTAGAGTTACACCTCCTCCGTTCCCTGAAGTTACTATTGGACAACGTTGGGTTGATACTGCAAGAGCAGCAGCTCAGAGTTTCTTGAAGAACAACAGAATTAAGAACATTAATCATGTTGGACAGACTAATCTTTATAACAAGATTCTACATTCTGCTTCTAAGGTTCGTAAAGATAGACGACAGTTTCATGTTCTTCAAATGCTTAGAATTGCTGAAGATGAGATTCTTTCTGCGGGAAGACATCTTACCGATGCAGAGGGAATTAGTGTACGTCTGAGTGATATCGCTAACTTGTCTGGTGGAGCTAGAGTTCTTAATTCTAAATTAGTAGATGACTTTAGGAGAGCTAGACCATCTCAACAAGTTGAAGATTTGAAGGCTTTTACTACGCCACAGGTAGTCAGTGATATCCTAGATCCTGTAATTAAAACTGGTGCTGATATTGCCGAAACTGTGCAACATATGCCTCCTAGTCAAACTGTGATGATTGGATCTCAATTATCTAAGGAGCTTGGTAAAATTGCAGAACAGGCAGGAGCATCCACAAAAGAAGCTAAAGCAGCCAAAGAATTCATTGATGACCTATTCAATCCTATTCGTGATAAACTTTATAGCCCTACTATGCAAGAGGCCCGTAGCCTGGTTCGTCAGTCTTCTACCGGTGTTATGGATAGTGCGACACTTACTAAGATTACAGAAGAAACATATAAAGCATTAGGAGCTAATCCTAAAATACTCGGTCGTCAAGTTGATCAAAGTATGGTAGTTGAAGGTATTATGACTAAGTTCGCCACATGGTGGGGGGCTAAAGATTTAAAGCCTTTCTCTAGAGAATACATTGATACCGCACGAAATGTTGCATCTGCGTTTTCGGAAACGATGACTCCGCTAGTTAGACATACTACTCCTACTGCAAGACAGAAAGCTTGGGTTGTCGCAACTGGTAAAATGAGTGCAAGTGGACCGGAAGAGCAAGCTTTAGCAGATCAATTTAAGTACCTTGTTGAACGGCTAATGGGTACTCACGGAATTACTGAGAACTCTGAAGCCGTTGTTTTACGCAGTGCAACCACACTTAAAGAACTTAACGAAGAACTTCCTAAGACTTTACAGTTAATTGATAAAAAGGGTACTGATAGTATCGGGCAGGCATTTGATTACACTAATGGCCAATGGATGCACTCTTGGAAAGAATGGGCTGTAAAAGAGCCTGCTGAAGCTTTATATCAATTAACTAGATCGCTACAGATGGTCACTCGTAAAAACGGTATGTGGGATGATGCAGCAGCAAGATGGGGAATGCCCATTAAAGGTGGAGAATACCAGCACTCTGTGGCGAATATTCCTAGATTAGCACATACTTACTTTCCTAAGCAGATTGCTAGTCAGTTAGATAGTCTTCAGAAACAACTTACCAGAGACGTTTTTAAGACTCCACATAAGTCAATTGAACTATTCGATAAAGTACAGAGGATGTGGAAAACTGGTGTTACGATTTATTCTCCTTCTCACCATATCCGTAATCTCAATGGCGATATCTACCTTGCTGCTCTTGATGGTGTTGTTTCTCCTCGTCCCTACGCAATTGCTACTAAGGTACTGCATGCCTATCCTACCCGATACAAAGATTTGGAATCAGTATTCAATATTATGGATCCAAAACTCAGGGAAACAGCTCTTAAAGCTCGTCCTGGAAATGTGGTCCTTACGACAAGACGTGGAGAAAAAGTAACTTCAGAACAACTTTATAGAGCTGCTGAAAGTCAAGGTCTCTTTATTAGAGCACAGCACATTGAGGATTTAGTTGGGAATGAGTCTCCAGCTTTCGGAACTTTTGGAGCAGGGATCCAACCCTTTGGTGGAAGAGTTCATGGAGCTGCTACGCGAGTTTCAGAACTTAGAGACCATTGGGTACGGCTCGCTCATTTTGCAGACATTCTCACGAAATCGAACCAACCTTTACGGGTGGCTATTGAGCAAGCAGGAAGAAGAGTTAAAAAGTTTCATCCAGATGGTATGGATCTTACGGGATTTGAACAGAACGTCCTTCGACGAGTTATTCCTTTCTATTCTTGGATGCGAAAAGCAACTCCCTTAATTATTGAAGGCGCTATTATGCGTCCTCATATTACTCTTGCTTTCCCTAAAGCTATGTCTAATATGCAGGCTGTTACAGGAATTGAATCTGAAGGACCTGGAGATCCTTTCCCAGTAGACCAAATGTTCCCAGAATGGATTCGTGAAAAAGGTGTCGGACCAATCCTTAACCCAGGATCAGGACTCGGAAGAGATGAGAATTGGAGAGGAGAAGCTCCTGGATATACTATCGTCAACCCTACCAACCCATTTACAGACCAAGTCGCTCAGCTTGGAAACCCGGCGAAATCTCTCTTGTCTTCACTTACTCCAGCAGCGCGAATCCCGATTGAATTATTAACTGGACAGACTTCTCTTGGAATTCCTTTAGAGAACGTTGAAGGTGGAACTCCTGGTTATTTAGCTCAACAGATTCCCGCTGTGGGAATTGGAGCACGGTTAACCGGACAAACTAGAGACAATGAAGAGTGGAACCCTGAACAATTACTGAACTGGTTAACATCTGCTGGAATTACGGGAACAGGTCCATATCAGCAACAAGCACAAACTGAATTACGCGATCGCTTAGCCCAAATGGCAAAGGAGCGCAGAGGTGATTATCGTTAGTCCTTATTGTAGTATACCCAGTTACGCGGACGTGGATTACATTGATGGTAAATTAAAAGTTGCAAGATTGTGTGTTCAGAGCAGTAATGCTAAGACAAGAAAAAATTGGTTAGCTATTATCGATAGATTACTAGAATTACGTAGTATGCTGGAGAAGGTGGAAAATGGCGATTATCGATGATTTAATGAAAGCTAGAGAAGCTACTCAACAAACTAATACACCCCCTGTGTCGCCAGCATCTAATTGGGTTAAAGATTTAGTTGATAAAAGATATGAAGCTAAAACTGAACGATTAAAAAGACAACCTATCGGTTTCAATTTTACTAGAGAACCTTTTGATCCTAGTTCTTTTTATAGTGCTCTCAATTTACAAAAAGGTATCAATAGCGCTGCTACTAATGTAGTTAGGCAAGAAGTAGCTAATAGAGAACAAAAAGAAGCTGAAAGAGAAGCCGCTGAAAATCAAAGAAGAATTATGGAAGGGATTGGCGCTGTTGATCCTCGATTTACATACGATGATGGTGGATATACTGGTGGGGGAGTAAGTCGTAAATACGGTCTTAAAGGTGTAAGTGCTGTAACTGCTAAAGCTGCTGATTATTGGGGTTCTAAGTACGGTATTAAGAATATTGGTGGCTACAGGGAGCACGGTTCAGTTCCTGGATCTGACCACCCTAAAGGTCGAGCATTAGATTTCATGACGTATAAGAACAAAAAGCAGGGAACTGCACTAGCTAACGATTTGATTAAAAACTACAAAGCTTGGAATATTAAATATGTTATTTGGAACAGATATATCTGGTCTCCAGGTAGAGGCTGGAGGAAATACAATGGTCCGTCCCCGCACACGGATCACGTACATGCGTCATTCAATAAGTAAAAAGACTGGATACAAGGTGCGTGAGTACGACAAAGAAAGAAGAGAAACTCAAAAGTTGGATACTATTAATAGCCGGTCTGTGCGGCATAGGGTATCAGCAGTACACAGGAGAAACAGACTGGGTATTGTTACTTATTTTTACGTCAATGACTGGCGCACCTATGCTCACTACAATAGTATCTCTCCTACGGAACTCACCCATAGCCTTACCATCATCTTTATCTCAGCAGCTGCCTTCGGAACAGGAATCGGGCTCCTCCTCCAGCAGTTCTTTGGAGGGAGATAATGAGTGATGAACGTATCTTTGTAATACCTAAGAGAAAAGCTGTAATAGCTATCGTAACTGCATTTGTAGTTTTGTTTATTGGAGTGATAGCATCATTTCAGTATGCAAACTATGTTAACAGACAAAGTAATCAAAAATGGTGTGGAATAATTGTCCTGTTCGATGACACCTATGCAGAAAGTCCACCACCTTCAGAAACGGGTAAAAAACTCGCAACTGAGTTCAATAACCTTAGAAATGCTCCTGATTACAGATGCAAGTAAAAAGAAACCCCCTGACAGTAATGTCAGGGGGTTTCTTTGTACCTTATTTAATTTGCTTAAAACGTTTCTCGAAATCCTCTTTTTTATACCAACTTCTAGTGCCAGAAGGGATATAGCGTACTTGTACTAATCCTGCTTCTCTTTTCAGGATTTCACATACACTATATGTTCTCTTGTTCTTATATTGAATTTTAGGCATTATCTAGCCTCAAGAGAGAAGCAGCTGAAATCTTCTTATGTCTAATAGCCCAATACATGAAATGCACATGTGCATCAAGTGAGTGGTTACGTGGATTAGATTTAGGAAGTGGTTTCTTACCGATCCATTTATAACCTGTGGTTTTGATTTTAGGTTCCTGTTTGACTAATTTAATTTTCTTAATCCTTGCCCATTCTTCTACTCTGCCAATGACCCTGGGGGTCAACATATCAGAATATACTTGTTCTTTAAGTTTGTTAGGAAAGAGGGAATATCCTTCAATAATACACAGTTCTAATCTTTCAAAAACGTGTAGAAATTCAGATAGCTGTTCTTCAGGAATTGTGAACATAAACTGAAGATAGTATTTAGCATCGTAGCCACAGACGCCATTTGTTTTGCCAGGATCAATAGCCAGGTATACAACAGGATTAGGTCCTGTATTTACCATCTCTGCAAGTTTTTTAAGATCCTCTTCATTTACAGGACTATCTACTGTAAAAATCATTTAGCGATATTCCTTACACGGTGTTGACAGTCACAATGGGTGCCACCTGGACATTGACTATGCTTACTTCGCTTTGCCATTAATTTTACAAGCGATACAGCTGAACCCGTAACAATTGGACCCATATCCGCAGCTTGTTTGCACGGATCACAAATAAAGCTAAGAATAGTCATTTTCTTATTTCCTCTGGAACAGTGCAACACTCTGTTCTAAAAGTGTCGTTCCAAAGGTTTTAGAAAACGTAATTAAGAATTCCTTCTCACATTCAGCATCTTTAATATTCAGACAGTGCTCTCTGTGCCAGGCAAGTGCACTATTTACAACTCGCTTATCAATTTCCTTCATAGCATTATTAATGTAAATTACTTGTTCCTGTATCATGTTTTTAAAAGAATCAGTAAATTCTTTTTCGGTCCTACGTGTAGTCATGTTCCTCCTTCAATCGTCATGTCTACTTCGAATTTGACGCCCAATTCATTACTTTCAGGAACGGCCTCCATGATCCTTTTAATCCTATCAGTATCACAGTTGTCGTCATCTTCAATTGTAATCGAATCATGAACCTGAAGGACAATGGGTTCATATTTAAGGGCCAACATACGACGCTTAACGATCTCAAAAGCTCCGCCTTGAATAACGGAGTTCCATGCAAGGCGTGCATCGGATTTATGTAAATGACGTCGACGACCCGACCAGTATTCAATGTAACCGTCTCGTAAAGCGAGTCGTTGTGCTTGTTCGGAAACTCTTTGGAATCCCGGCCAAGTACCGTGATATTCCTCGTAAAACTCATCTCCTTCTTTCTGTGGCACTCCTAGGATTAATGCAACTTTGGATTTACCTGCGCCATAGAGCGTTGCATATACGAATGTCTTAATCTGGTGTCTAGGTCTGCCTAGTCTAAGAGACATCTCTTTAAAGATGTCAGCACCAGAATTGAAAATTTCTAAAAGTTCTTTTTCTTTGGCGTATGCAGCAGCTAGTCTAAATTCAACCTGTTTGAAGTCAAATGTTCTAAGTTTTAATTCGCCACAGGGGTTATGTGGCTCAAATAGAATTTCATTGTCTTCAGTACCTTGAAGCTGTGAGAAATAAAGTTCTCCTCCTCTTGGAATAAAGGCTTTCTTTACATCCCCATTCCAGGGCTTCTCACCACCGCGTGGGATTTGCTGTAGATTAGGTTTCTCACAACTCATACGTCCAGGACGCGCACCGTGTAGTTTATAATTAGGATGGAGAATTTCGTTATCGTCCATCAAGTCTAGATAAGCTTGATAGTTAGAACTAACTGTTTTCTGCCAACCCCGGTACGTTAATACCTTCTGAGCTGTTGCATCTTTTAATGGTTCTAAGTAGAGTTCGTATTCTGCAAGTGCTTGTTTGTCAAAACTAGGTTGATTTGCGGGTGTTCTTTTAACAACAGGTAAGCCAAGTTCATCAATGAGATAGTTACCGAGTTGCTGTGTAGAACCAGGATTCCATCCGAGGTCACTTCTAATCTCATTGAGGATTCTAGTTCCTTCAATAACTTTTCTGCGTGAGAACTCTGTATCAATCTTAATACCACGTTCTTTAACCCTCGCCATCAACCTAATGAAATCGGCTTCGGTTTCCCAGAGAGTTTGAGTCATCTGTTCATAACTTTTCTAAGGTGACCGCAGGCAAGTTCAATTGCTCGTGGATGACTAAATGTCCAAATTGCAGCAGGACAACTATAGCACCGTACGTACCAAGGATACTCTACAGGTCCTATTCTAGGTTTGCATACTTTTAATCTATGAATCACGGAAGAACAGTTTCCACTTTAACACTAGTCCAACGATCATACCAGTTAGCCTGTGTTGTCTGGCTAGTATCTTGAACCGATCCTAAATTAGGCTCAAGTCGAAGTGCGTCGCCTTGTGTAATCCAATACATGGCATACCCACCTACAATGTTACAGTTTACCCAATTGTAAAAATAAACACGGGTACCATTGGTAGACATTGGGCTTCCGTTAATTACTAAACTAGATGCACCATCGTTCATATCACCACCAGTATTCCAGGTGTGATTAATGAGATTTGTGCAGGAGTAGTTATTCAGGTAATCAAAAGAGAAAACATGCCATCCACCTCCTTGATTATAGTTAATCCAATTGTATAGACAAACCTGACCTAGCTGCCCGGTAATATTATTACTACATCCAAAGACAATAGATGCCCGAGCTGGTGCTGCTGTAAGGGTTACTCCGAGAATACCGATAACAATAGCAGCAAGCATTCGACGAAACATTGTTATTCTCCTTGCTTAAATAGAAATAATTGACACTACTTTACTTCTTCCAGAATTTTTAGAGCAATCACCTCCTTGGTTTGTCCTGTATTCATAGATGTTTCAATAATAAATCGATGAGCTTCAGGTTCTGTTATATGATAAGTTTCCATCAATCTGGCTTTGGCTTGACTAAGGAGAACTTTAGTTGCTGTGTTCATTATTGTAATTCCACTTGTGTGGCGGGTAAAGTAAATCCACAAATAGAACACTTATAGTAAAAAGCTTCTACATGTGTGTACTTTTTACCAGTATATATGCTATTACTTATTCTATATAAATACATTCTTCCATCGAAGCGATTGTACGAAATAGCTTCGTAAACCTTTTCTTGATTTGCATCAATAGTTTCATTATCTTCGTTTCTGTCTATTACACCATATGCAGCATTTTGGATTGCAACATGTAGTTGGTGTGAAGGATGTGTTGGAAAGTCCTGTTGAGGACATAAAGGTCTGTCGTTATGCGGAATATCAATAATCACTCTGGATACCACCTGTGGCTAATGTCTAAACTGAAATCAATTTTAGATTTCTCTTCTTTAATTGGATCTACACCCATACAAGAGTACCAATGATGCTCTCCTTCGACGTATCCGTGAGGACATTCGAGTTCTTGATTTTCTTCTTCCATATCCCAGGGTGCTTTCTCATCGCTCATCTGAGTCTCCTAGCAAAAACTTTAACGTCGTCTCTTTCTTTAAATTCCTTTAACTTTAAATCCTTATCGTAGTCACTGGCATGTACTGTCTGAGATAGAATTTCTCCTTCTTGATGTGGATACTTAGCTTCCTCGTTATACATACAAATAACTCGCCATTTCCATCTGGGATCTAATGCGTAAGTATCAACATTAATCATGTATTAATCTCCTTTCTATACGCACAAGATTCCTTATTAGGAAGACAACAATCAGTGTGTTGCTTGTATCCATTGTCCAATTCAAGAAGTGTTACCGCTAACCATTGAATATCGCCCAAGGTAATGTCATAGGTTTCGATACCTTGGATTTCAGCTATGATGAGTTCTAATAACTTTTCGGCCTTCTTACGTGATGGTTCATTAAGCATTATGATTCTCCTTTTTACTAAGCATTATTTGCCCTTTTTCTTCATCAGTCTCTTGTATTCTCTGCGTTCTGCTCTGTTACCTCCAGGATTGGCAAGAGGTTTAACTTTGTGAAGATGACTTGTTTTGTTCCAAGACTTGGACCTGTGCGTATTAAAGTCAACAATTAGATCGGGTTTCTTCTTTACATTTACCACTTCAACCAAACCTCTTATTTCATAAGTTATTTCAGCCCCCTGAGAGCCATTCTCCCACAGACCCATCCAAGGACACCTAGGACCCTGTGATCTTGGCTCAGCGGTCTACACAGTTGGACGGCTGAAGGGTGGAGTAGTGCTGATCTGTGCCCGTCTGTCCGAATAAATCACAATCCTGACTTATTGTTCTCGTGTTTCCTCTCTTACTGATAAAACAAAGTTATCAGGCCCTGGTTCAGGTATGCAGATTATTCTATCCTGAGAACTTCGTCTAACAAGCATCTGCCTATCAACACCACTACGGCTATCTAAATAAGATCTGGAAATGGAAATAGCCCACGAATTCTCATCATCTGGTAAGTCTAGCTCAATAACTAATATCTTTGTTCTCATGATTGTGGTTCACCTTTACAACGACGACTATCTAGTAGAGTAGTGTATGGCTTTTCACAGAAAAAACAACCAGGTCCCATAATTCCAAGAATGTTCTCTCTATCTAGAATACCTCCTTCTTTTAGATTTTTAGGATTAACTTTCCAAGTACCAATAACTATCCAAAGGTGATCTCCTGACCTAGGGTCATACTCAGGAAGCTTATCATCACTAGTATTAGCTTTATAGTAAACGCCAGTGCCTTCGAATCCCATTATCTGTTCTCCCTAAAGTATCGATTATTGTTATCGTATACAATGTAACCTGCTGTAGTTTTACATTTAAAACAGGCAAACCAAGGACATTTTTCATTACCGCCACAGTGCTTGACTGCGGTTTTAGAACTACAGATAGGACAGGGCGGTTTACTAAGTACTGTCATCATGCCTCCTATAAGAAGGAGAGACTTAATGTCCCTCCCAGCTACTTATTTCTCGGAAGGTGGAGATTTCCAATAACCTAGAGGTGACCCATCTTTAGTCATTTGAATACTATCTTTAGTAGCTTTTTCGACTTCGTCAACCAGAACCTGAACTGACTTAGGGGACCATACTTTACGACGAATAAGAAAGCCAGTAATGAGAGGCACAAAGAAGTAAGCAAATATAAAGATTAGGTAGACAGTTTTGTTACCCCTTAACTCTGGAAAGGTCTGTGATAAAAGAAAAGAAACAGAAGAAAGAATACTTATAATCGACCCTGTGGCAACTGCTGGTTCTTTACTCTTATTATTAGGAATAACTACAGAATCAGAGGTGGACATCAGTAATTTCTCCCTTAATACTGCCAACGATAGCAACTTGAGAAAGTTGAGTTCTGATGTTAGCAGCTAACCAGGCATCAACTAGTTCTTTCAAATTCTGTTCAATAGGAGGTTTAGGAAGCTTAGCAATTGCGTCTCTAGTGATCTTCTCAATCAAAGCTGAGTCGTACTGCATGGCAACCCAGCCTGCAATATAGTCACCCTTGTAAACACCGTTTCCGCCTCTCTTTTTAAAGAAGTCGAAAACAGCAGCAGTCATCTTTGGTCCGTAATCACCATCTACATCAAGAGCCGGTGCAGGGGGATTAACCATATCTCTTACCCTGTTATGAAGATGCTGGAAGTAGAAAACTTCCTGACTGTTTGTATCACCCTGCTTAGGAAGCATATTATCCTTTATCCAATCATTAATTGTATCCCCACGCCACACTGAGATAATAGGACTAAGCTTATCCCAGTCATTGACAAAAGCAGTAAAGACACCCATATGTCCATGCCACAGGTGCGTATTATCTGCTGAAGCTTTTCTCCAGGGTCCGTTCTGAGTATCTTTGATTAGACCAAAAACAGTCTTCCCGTCAAGAGTTCCGTAAAACTCTCTAACAGCGGCTAGTCTATGGTCTGCCGGATTCTCAGCTGATGCCTTCATTCTCGAAGTCCAAAGAATCATATCCTTGGGACCCATAGTTACGTCAATAGCTCGTGCTTTATCTCTATTAAAGTTTACTAGATCTAGAGGAAATCTAATGCTGTAGGTACCAGGCCATCTCTTAAGATTAGCTATTACTGTATTATGGTAGCCTTTTTTATTAGCGTAGATACCAGCCAGTCTGGCAGGTAATGGACAGTTAGTCCATAACATCCACATAGGCTCGGTAATATGTTCAGGGTCAGTATTAATCAAGAGAATCACGCGTTTTAATATTAAATAGATCAGGATTTGCTACTCGCCAATTATCAAATTCTGCCATGTCACCTGCGCAGTAAAGATCGAAACCCTCTTTACGTAGTGTCATAATAGATGATTCAGTACGAATTTGAAAATCGTCATCTGAGACCTGTCTAGCATCAATACCTTTAAGACAGTCGAAGGGATGCCACTCGGGATATTCTTCTTTACCTTCCGTGGAGCTTGGTATACTTGTCAATGCTATCCCTCTCTTCAAATGTAAATCCGAATTCTGGTCTATCTCTATATCTATCCCCTAGGGGGATAAATTCAACACCCCAGATATGCTTACCCTCAGGCTGATCAGGATTGCCGCTAATATCTCCTTGCATCGCATGTCTACCGAACTCCATTTTAAGTTTGCCATCCCTGGGTTGTTGAACTTTCTTCGTACCCCTTTCTACGTACATTATCAGGGTGTCGATGTGCTCCTACTTTTTCATCTTTCACCCTGTGGCGAACAAAGTAAATATAACTAAAACCAGCAGCCGCTAGGATTATACCAAGAAGTCCGAATATAACTACCAACTTCATAGTATTTCTTTCTAAGAAGAAGTCGTGGTTTGCCCTTACCCAGTACCCAACGCGGTAGTCGTGGAGGATATAGATAATAATCAATCGACATTGCATCGTAGAAAATTAACTCCATAGAGGCCCGTACTGTTCTTCGAATTTAGGAAGTAAAACGAGGAACAGTTCCATAGTAATAAGCGCGTCAACTCCGCCGTACAGATTCATCAATTCAAAAGGTACGTATTCCCATCCCATAGTTTTAATAATGGACGCCATAAGTGGGTCCATCTGCTTACCTTCACCACCACAGTAGTACTTATGAAGATAATCAAGTCCTTTAGATATTACATTCTCATCGACTAGCTGAGCCATGATCATTGTGCAAGCAAAAGGTAAATCATGTAAAAAAGGTAAGGCAATAATGTCATGTCCAGCGTGATGAAAAATACGAAACTGTACCGTACGTAAGGTATATTCCAGAAATTCCTGTTCTTCTTTATCAATGTTCACATCTTCTTTGTGACCTAAAGGAAAGTATACAGATTCAAGGGCAGGATGAGCAGCAGAAATACCTAGTAAATTAGGAGCATAACCCTCGGTATCTACTGCGATATATTTAAAACGTAAACAACTCTCCAAGTGAGCCATTCTCTGGCTTTTTGACTCCGCCTTCTTCCCCATTGCTAAGGGAATCACCGGTGACAACCGTGATTGCGGAAGGACTAGTTCCGACAAGCTGAAACCCCCTGTTTGTTGTACGTTCTATAGTGAACACCTTAGAACCAATAACCATACGTGTTTTAATTAACTCAATTTCTAGTTTAGTAGATCCTGTCTTTTGTGTCATCAAAAGGACAGTCTGTGCATTAGCTGTAATATATCTAGAACCAAAAGAACTGTCTAGACTCTTGCTATCCTTTTCATCAATACCCTTCTTACGCAAATGATGAATAAAGATATAACTACACTTACGTTCTTTACGGATATCTTCATTCATAAAGCTATTAAGCCTCTTAACATCATCATCATTTGTTACTGCACCATACATGGATAAACCAAGAGAGTCGATAGTAACTAATTCAATTTTATGCATATCGATAAACTTCAATAGCTCTATTTGCTGATCAGGTGTATCAAATGGATAAGCATGTCCAATAGGCCAAATATAAAACCACTCCTGTAGCTCTTGCTGAACTTCTTCTGGAATATTCATATCATCAAAGAATTGTTTAATTTCACCATGTTGCATTTCAAGAGATACAAACAATGTTCTTTGACGAGTAGTAATTTTCCAATTAAGAAAGAAGTCTTTACCTAGTGCTAGCTCCATACATAATCTAAGACAAAAAGTAGATTTACCAATACCTTCCCTACCTAGAATAACCATAGATCCCGCTACAGGGAGCAGTCCTTCAATAGCCCACTTAAATTTAATCTTAGTGTGCATGAAGTCATGAAACCTGTAAACCTCAGTTGCTTTATCGGGATCTGTTTCGGCAACCAGGACTTTCTTACTACGGGCATATTCAATGCACTTTGTAATCTGTCTGTCTCTATCGCCTCTACCTTTAAACTTACCCCATACGGAATCGCGTTCTTCGATTAATACGTAGGCTTCTTCATTACTACAACCAGCCTCAATTGCATCAAACGCTATTCGTTGGAGAGCTGTAGATCTACTACCTACTTCAACTTCTTTGAAGAGTAGGTCTAGAGTGTCAAGTTTCCATTTGTACTTAGCGAGCACTTCTTCTCGTGTTGGTAATTGTCCCAAAGAAATGCTAACTTTGGTACTAGAAGGAGCAACAGGAATCCACAGAAAATCATTGGTGGAATAAGTTCGATCGGTTTTATTGATGAGAGTAACGGGCTTGTTTCGTTTGTGGTTCCAAGTGTCGACGGGTCGAAGTACATTCTGATAATCCCATACACTTAAGTCTGCACCATAATGGTATGCAATACGTCTAGTTAAATCTTCAAGTAGTTTTCTGTCAGTTACAAAATTATCTAATTTCCAGTACCAATGTTCGTGTCCTTCTTGAGAGGACAAGACTCGCATAGTGGGCTCGATAAACTCTGCTGGAACACGGCCATCAAATTCGGTCCAAAGATGCCTAGTGCCTTTGAAAGTTTCGGGAGCAATTCTAGGTTCGTTAAACAAAACTGGCGATAGGTACACGTCTCGTTTGGCGAAGTCATCTATGTGTCTTTCTAGTTTATCTCTCTCCTGTGGCCATTCAAAAAAGTGCTGTTCCCAGCGTTCTCCTTTAATAGGAGAATATACTATCCCCGTTTGATCTCCGTAAAGATCTTCGAGAAACTCATTAGCCAATTACCCTCCCTTCACAAAGGGGCCTATTGTCGCTGCCATGAAATAGGCCCCCCGTGCAGACTGCTATTCATATGTCACTTGTCACCCATAGCAACCTCCTTTCACAAGGGAGCTGTCTCTAGTGTCAGTAGAGACAGTTCCCAGTCTAGATGTTACTGAACAATATTTGCCCAACGAACATTGACACCCTGAGGGGGATTACCCGAACCGTAATTACTAATGGAAAGATCCACCTTAGTACCCAAAAGAACAGCAGGGTCCCAAGAATCACTATTGAGATCTTCTGGATTAACTCCAAGACCAGGCTGAGAGTCGTTGCCATCATTACCACACAGGGTACGCTTAAGAGAAGCGAGACGCTGCCTAATCTTCTTCTGGTCACCAGCAGGAAGAGTCGCAAAAATTTCAGGCGTCATCTCAGAATCGACAAGAGTGAAGTACTGTCCGACCTTAGAATCCAAGAAAGGAGACTCTTCATCATCAATAGTGTATTCAATAAAAAGCTGCTTTTCCTGATCGCGGTTATTCCTAAATTCAGCCTTAGTAACAGTGGCAGAATAATCGCCCGCTGCAACAAAGTACGGGTTAGTAGGAATAGTCTCAGCGTCCATCTTGCCAAAGATACTCATGAAAAAACAGTCTCCTTATACTTATTAACGAAAGCTTCAAGGTCCATGCTGCCTTGAATACCTTCAATCCTGCTTTTGCCCAACTGAGTTAGGCCGTGGGAAACATCAGCTACTGCTTTAGTACCATTTACTCTAAGATTAGCAATAATGTCTGCTCTAGTACCAATGATTTTAAATGTAGCCTGAGGAATAGACGGTCTCTTCTGTTCGTTAGCACTAAGTCCCTTGATAGGTTCAGTTACCTGTGATGTAAAGATAATGTGCGCTTTGGTATTTTTAAACAGTCGATTGAGAATAGGGCGAAAAGTATCTCTAGTTACTCGATAATCTACAGCAGCGAGGTTCTCCAAACCTTTCAAATCTTCATTCTTAGATACGATTTTCTCTCTATACTTACCACCCCAATCTGCTTCATCATAAAGTAGATCTAGATACACATCAACAGACTGACTGATGGTATCCCAGATGATAGTGTCATAGCCACTAAGATCAATGTACTTAAGTTGACTTAATCCTTCAAGTTGTAAAATAGTAATCTTTTGATAGATATCCTTGTGACGATCGTTAAGTAGTACTTTCCAGCTATCATCTGTACTAAGTAACAACCCCCGATCTTTAACCATGGAACCAGCCGCAGTAGTTTTACGGTTTCCGTAGTCACCATATAAAACTGATACATAGTAAGGACTGACAGTAGGATCTTCGTTAGCTAGTCTTTTCTTTTCTTCTTCACTGATTTTACTTGCTGTAGTCATAGTTCCTCTTTACATACTCAGCATTGAAGGTCTTAGTAGCGTTCTTACCTTCAGCTTCTAGACTACATACAAATTCAAAATAGCAGAATTGACAGGCTGTATCATTCATCGTTCTAGGTGCCTTTTGCAGTTTCTCCATTGTTTGAGTTTTAAAATTAATGGTGTCTCGTACACCCTCAAGAAAATCATGAATAACAGTCTTCTTTTCTTCTGGTTTCATAACATAAGGTTCAATAGTAATGGTACCAGTCTTTACGTTAAAGAAACGTAAAATAGATCTAGAGATATCGAAGCCCATGCTCTCAAGGAAAACTTGATACAGCTTAACCTGAGAATTTCTATTTAATCTTTTCTTAGACCATGCTCTAGCTACAAACTTAGCATCTTCAACATCAATGAATCCACTCTTACGCTTGAACACAACGTCAGGAGTAAATCCAATTTGTACGTCTTCAAAGAACGGATCGTCAGTAAAAGTAGAAGCAGGAATAAGAAAGCGATTCTCAACAAGAATAGCTTCTGATGTAAAATCGTTATCTCTAATATAATTATCTACAAGGGTCCAAGCAGTCAGTAATGCAAAATCAGTAGCTACTGACGCATGAATCTGCTTCTTAGCCTTTTCTCTAATATGCTCCAAGGCATCAAGCTTGTCCATACCCTCGCTCATGAGGATATAGAAATCCTGAAGCAACTTATGCCCTTTAATACCCATCGAGATAGCATCAGACATAACTACAGGCTGTAAACCTAGAATGAAATTGTAGTAATACTGACGCTTACACGTCTGAAATTTAGAAATCTCTGAATAGCTAACAATTGTCATAACTAGGAATCTTTCTCTTTAGTTTCCATTCGGCTTCGCCAGCCAATAAAGTTAATTCATCAGCTTCTTGAGGTTTATGGGGTAGTTTCTCGTTTTCCTCTTCGTTATAAATAGAATCATTTAAAGCATGCCATCTATTATGGCAAGACTTACAGATTCTATGAACGTTTCCTGGTTCGTTACGTAAGGTATCTTTAACCGGGCCGTGATGTCTATCTACCTGAATACCGTTAATGCATCCAATGATAGGTTTTGTACCACCACCACAGTTCTTTTTACCCCTCCATTCACAAGGCTTACCTTCAAAGATTGGATAAATTTGAGCAGCCCTTTTACGTCCTGTTGAATGTCGATCTCTGACAGAATTAGGATCTTTTACAGGTGCACCTTTTCCACCAATAGTACTGAGAGATTTAACTAGACCCCCTGTAGCGGAGTGGCATTTACCTTTAATACATTTTCTACATTCATTATGAAAACCTCTGCCACAGGAGGGACAACCCATTATTACCCCGCACACTCGATATCTTCTGTTAGGGGATTCTCTAACAGCCAATCAACAACAATTGATAAATCACCCCTGTTGCCCGTACTTTTAACTTGCCATAACTTATTTTTCAATAACTGAGGTAGGCGCTTATAGTCTTTGTTACAAACATAATCATCCTCTCGCATAAGGTGTCGATGACCCCAGCAGTAATGTGCATGAGCAGGACAAACGCTGGTATATTTCATGATTACATTGGACCATCAGGGTAGAAATACTTATGTTCGTTAGTCCATGTAGGCTTAGAACCTGGAAAACCAGCACGAGTTTCGTATGCATAACAAGTGCGATTTTCAGGAAAATCTTCAGTTTCATTTTGCATACGCTTAAACTCCGGTTTACGTCTAAATGCCCAAGTACAAGTGTCTCCAATTTCATGCTCAACTAAATCAGGGCGACAATCAGAAAGAAAATGTCTCTCGCCATTAACTTCATAGCCTTCTTTGTTTACCTGTATACCACAGAAGTGACAAGTATGCCAATCATCATCAATCTGCACTAAACTATCTCCTATCTCTTCTTTCTAACCAATAAAGTAAGGTCAGTAAACCAACTACTAAAACAATACCTAAACTGCCGCCTATAACTGCATTAATCACTTTTGCTCCTTAACATTCCTAACTCGAATTTACAACGCCAGATTCTTCGGTTATAGTATTCTACAGAATAGATAAGCACTATACAGGAAATAAGATTAACAAAGGATGTTACAAAACGACCAGCTACTAACTCATGAAACATAGCCACAACACCAGTACCTAGAGCAAAATAACAGAATATGCGAATAGCTCTACACCATCGTAAATCAGTACGCCATTTATTCATTACGAATACCCTTTGTAGTCCGGTAAAAGCTCATCTGTGTTCTCCCAGTAATCGAAGTAATCGACCTTACATAGAATGAAGTGCATACCTGCATGATGAAAGATGTTATTACTAGACTTCCATTTACCACATGCTATACACAGTGAATAAGAATTAAGACGTCTTTTATCTAATTTAAACGGTCTTGGCGCTTTCACTAGTTCGTTTCCTTTTAACATCCTTTAGTTTATCTAGCATATCCGAAGATGCCTTAAGTAAAGCTCCTAACTCTGTATTCTCATTACTTCCTAAATGGAGTGTATGAGATGATTTTCTTTTACCAATAGGAATAAAATCAACCAACTGAAGTACTGGAAGCCAAACATACCGTCCAAAGCGCGTAGTAATAAGTGTCTGTGCTGATAGGTTACCCATGATCATCCCTCCCCGCGATGGCTGATTCTGGGCACACAAATGCCTGGGGGGACCTCCCTAAAGAGGTCCCCGCCTTATACCTTAGACCTTACTCGTCATTCTCATCGGATGCAAGGAACTTTGCAAGATCCTCAGCTACGGCATTTTCGTTCCACATTTCAGGACTTGTTTCGAAAGAGCTGTTAACTGTCTCCTCCGCATCGTCCATCTGAAAATCATAGTTGGCGATAAGAATTTTACCGACTTCAGCCTTAAGGTCATTCATCTTGATGTGCCTTTCTGTTTCTTTATAAATTGGAACATCGGTGTCGTCACCTACATAAAAGTAAACCACTGCAACCTCTTTATCTAAGGCGGTCCTCTTTTTTGCCAGAACTTACCTCCTGAGTAAGGCTTTGTAAAAATAGCCCATCCAGAACAGACACTTAAAACGCTGCTTGTCATTTAGGTAAGGTGCCTCTTCAATTAATTTAACGGCATCATAAACGCTGCGATGTGTAGAAGAATCATAACGTATATGTACCTTTTCAATATCAAGACCGGGATATTGTATAAGTACTACTTCGTTACCAAGGTTAATAATTACCCATTCACTACCATCGTCACCCTGTGGCAGGATGGCCATTATTTTTCCTCTTTTCAGATACAATATGCCATTGATCACACTCTTGACAAAAAACTACATCTACAATTTCTTCGAATCCATTACCTACATTAATAGTAATCAGTTTAGATGAGTATACAAAAAACTCTCTAACAGTATCATTAATACGAACAAACAAATCGTAAATAGTAAAAGGCCCGTCTTCGTCTTTTTCAGGCTCTTCTTTTGCTGAATTTTCTTCATTCCATTCGATGAACGGATCTCCAACTTCAAAAGGATCTGTCATAATGTTTTCCTTAGATGTTCGGCTAGATCAGCCTGCATAGAAGAAGCATCCTTAAAGTCAGTTACAATAGTTCTCTTAGTTTCAATAAGCTCCGTCATATAATCATCGATACTGTGCTCTACAAGAGGAATATGAACCGTAGCCTGATCAATTGAATTAATCCGGTCGATTCGACCAATTGCCTGATCCTCATTACCAGGATTCCAGAAACGATCGTACAAAACCATATGCCTTGCGGCATTTAGATTTGCACTTTCACCAACAGTCTGATATGTAGCAAGAAGAACTTGATATCTAGGATTTTTGGGAGCAGTCTTAAGATCGAAATCATTAAATACTTCTTCAGTATTTCCCTTAGCTTTTTCATCACCAGTAATTACCGCCACAGAGAGACCAGCTTGAACTAATCTCCTCTTAAGCTCATAAATTGCAGGCTTGAATCGAGAGAACATGATAACACGTTCACCTTCATCAACCAGTTCTCTAATTAGGTCCTCAGCCCAATCAGCTTTGACAGACTGCTCAATATCAAATCTAACAGTCTCAATTACTCTTCCTTCTTCATCCTTAACTTCGAAGATAATTCCGGAAGGCCAACTAACGACCTGAGCTTGTCGGGTCATTACCGCAAGCTGACTTACAATAGGAATGACTTTACCGCTGCCAAGAATTGCAAGACTTCTCTCAGTCATATCTTTGTAGGCTTGCTTTTGCTGCGGATGAGCTTCAAAATCAAGTTTGTATTCAATTAACTTAGGCGGTGGAACTTTACGGCCTACATCTTCGGGGCTACGTGAAATATAGAAATGACTAATCTTTGCGACCAGAGACTTGAGCCCATGAGGTGAGAACACCCACCGGTTTTGTGCAATTTGAATACAGTAATCAGCTAGAAACTTTCTCTCTCTTTCAAAGTGTTCAGGATAGAGAGCATGAAGCAGAGAAAACATCTCCTGCGGCCTGTTCTTAATGGGCGTACCAGTAAGCTCCAGAACCTTAGGAATCTTATCAGCTAGTCTAAAGAATCCTTGTGCTGTTCCCGTATGCGGAGTCTTAATATGATGTGCCTCGTCCAGAATTACAGCATCATATGGAATCTTAAGAATGTCCTCAGTAGTCTTATCAACATCACGTCGCCATGATTCAATATTAGTAACAACTATAAAGTTACTCTGTCCTTTTAGAAGCAGTGCAGCCATCTTACGCTGTTCTGCATTTGCACCTAGAAGAGAATAAACGAAAAGTCCGGGCTCTCGAATATTAATTTCTTTGATAAAGTCTGAAGCAACTTCCTTACGCAAGCAAACAAGAGTCCTTTCGGACTTTTGGAGCTTACGCCAAATAATAGAACTAAGAGTCTTCCCCATTCCTCGTTTATCGGCAATAATAGCTCTCTCAGGAAGACTAAGAGCACCATCAATTTGCCACTGGAAGGCATCGTCTTTCCAGGGAGCTGTGGCGAGGATTTCTTCAGCTTCTTTTCTTTTATCTTCTAGGGATTGTCTAATTTCCTCAGCTTCTTTTTCCAATGCAAGTTTACGTAGAGCAGATTCTTTATACTTTTGATTTGTATTGCACAACTGATTTAAGGCTGAGCGCTTTTCTTTTAAATTAGTAAGCTCCAAACGCAAAGCAGCAATCTGCCCGTTAATCTCCGCTTCACGGAGGTCTACATTAGTCTTTTCTGCATTCAAAACAAGCAGCATTTCTTCGATACTACTAAGATCAATATCACTCATGGTTTTTGTTTTTCCTATTCGTCTTCGCTACATGTAGTTTTGAACAATGACCACAGCTATAAACTCTCCACTTATTACCTCCTAAGCCTCTCTCTTCTACTTCTTCTATACTATTAAAACCTTCCTTAGGTCTCCACGTCTTACCATTATCAGATGAGTAGTAATGTTCACGTAGTTTCTCTAATTTCATTGTTACACCTTGTATGAACTAATCCTCTCTTGGTCCAAACTCTTTCCTGTCCTACAAAGATACCTCGTATGCATTCACTACAAATGGTTTCTCGTTGATCTGTGGGTATTTCTCTTCCTTTATTGTTAAAGTTTGGCCTTCGCCTATCTTGCTTTGTCATAGTGCGGATGGCAAGAGTCGAACTTGCTACGCTCCGTTAGAGGAATTACCCTTATCGAACGGTGCTCTCCCGTTGAGCTACATCCGCTTATTCAATTTTTAGGTTGGCTGCCTCATCTGCTTGTGACAGTAATAGAGACAGCCAACCCTCCAGTTCCCTCTCACGGGAAGTGCGGGTAACGGGATTCGAACCCGTACGTTCTTTCGAACGGTTGATTTTAAGTCAACTGTGTCTGCCATTCCACCATACCCGCATTATTTAATTATAAGGTGATAGTAAAGATCTTTCACCATACAGGACCAATCAGCCCGTCCTGATCTTTACTATTCTTACCTGGCTGCCCAGACCCCTTTTAATTGTAGAGATATTTCCGAGCCAAGAATTGAACTTAACTGTCTATGAAGGAAAGATGCCCCTTGTAGCCGCAAGAGTAGTGTTTATTGGCGCAACAATATACACGTAGACTTCATAGCATTGTGCCAACCGGAAATATCCCTTAGAGCCCTGAGGGAGAATCGAACTCCCTGCACCATTACTTAGAAAGGCCAGTTTCATGTGCGCACCGCGCCAGGGCATGTCTGCTATCTAACAGATAGCAGAACTATCATTAATCTTCTTCATACCATGAATCCAATACTCTGCTATTTTCTAATTTAAGCAGAGCATCAGCCTTCTTCTCAATAGCCTTAAACTCATGGTCACAACTGTAAGTATCCCCAGGATCAATACTAAGCGTATCATCCTCGTTAATTAGAATGACCGTAATACTCATACCGACATCGCCACCTGAACTAGTAGAAGGTAAAGAGCCATGATGTATCCGAATGTAAAACCCATAATAATCCTTAGATAGCAGGGTCCCCACCAACCCACTGCCGAAATCCCACTAAGCATATCGTTGACTGGACGCATGCTCAGCCCTCCGTATAAAGTCTATTACTTCTTAAGTGCAGCCAAACACTCACCCTTAAGAACAAGTCCCTTGTCAGTAGATTTCACTGAAACGAGAGACGACTCATTAGGTGAAAGGTTGTTGTTCGCAATGATGGAATTCATGTTATTGTCGAAGTTACGAACACGTTCCCAGTAACAATTATAACCGTCAGCAGGAGTATTAATTACATAAGTACCGGCAGTAATGACATTCTTGTCAAGATCTGCCTTCTTACCAACTTCCCACGTGCCAGCGGTAATTCCCTTAGGAGCAGCCTTACTGGCATTATTAGTAGGAGAAGTGGCACCCGCACGCTCATTAAGCTTATCGATATCTTCCTGAGTAGTATCAGGAGCACTACAAGCAATAACAGTGAGCACGAAAGCAATGCCGACACCTGTGTAGAACTTCTTCATTTTCTCTCCAAATACGTTTAACGGATTATCCGTTAAGTGTTCAACTACACTGATTTAGTGTAGATAGGGACTTCTTGGGCAACAAGTACATATACTTCAAAATAACCTGAGTAAGTGTCCTCTGCTTGCATAATCCAATAGCTTAAAGGTTCCGTTGCAGAATTTCGATTTTTAAGACTTCCCCAACTTTCTTCTCCTTCCTTAACATAATACCACTTATTAATAGAAGAAGAGAACACAATTACTGTACCTAGTGGGTAGATATCTTCGCCTATCCTATCGAATGCATTTAGTTTTCTTTGTAGTCTATCGATTTCCTTTTGAATATCCTCTTTAGCACCCACTACATCATCCACCTTACCATTAAATCATTAGCCTTTTTCCGGCCGAAATATGAGTAGTACAGAACAAAAAGAATTACATCCTGTACTCTTTCACTCTTTGGTTTAAACATTATCAATTACTTCCGTCGCCACAGTGCAGGCGACTGTGATTTCGTAGGGCTTAATTCCCATAAGTTCTTCAAAGTATGTTAACACCTCTGTGGCGGACCATTCAGGATCATAATGACCACATTTACCGCACTGGTAAATTTGACCATTACTGATAATGTGAGTAGCTCCTCCAATATCAATCGCTAAGCGATGTTCGGTCCAAACTGAATTTGGAGTAATCGGATTACTATTAAGAATCCACTTAGATATTCTCTTACGCACCGCGTCTGTAAGGACAAGTCTCCCCATTGAAAACTCCTAAGTCACTTTTCAATTCCGGTCGAATTACTTTAACATCTTGTTCGTACGATAAATAATAATACGAGTATAAACAAGACCAATAGCAGCGAGTAATATAAGTATAACTGAAATAATAGCAGTAACATTCATATAATTTCCTCCTGTAGGCACAACTCGCCCCGACATGTCCATTGTAGCACACCAAAAAACCCATGTCAAATCGACCCTTTATGTTTTTATATTGCCTAAACGATCGGTTAAGTTTATTTCTTCACATATCAAAAGTGAAGGTTACTGCCTGTAACCTTGTCGCTGCCCTAGAAAATTCCTGGAAAATCTTGACACCAGACCTACCATCCTGGGAGACATGCGAGTACACTGGACTACAGACGGGCAGAGTACTGCCTAGGATCGACTGAAAATTGAGAATTGAATATTTTCAAAAGTAGTTGATTCTAGGTCAGTTTAGAATCTGCCATTTCATTAACTTCCTAATTGGAGGAAAAGAAATGACTGCTCCTACTGACGCTAAGAAGACCACTCCAGCCAAGAAGGTTGCTCCCGTAGTTACTGAAACTACAGGAGTTGACAAGCGAATCCCCGAATCCCTTGCTAATAACTCTCTTCTGGGGAATTTCTTCCTTCGGTATTTGGATGGTTACGACGACATCTCTAAGTACAATGAGCAGGTTCTTGCCGAGAAGAATTCGGAATGGAACACTACTAAGGTTCTCGCTAAGGCTAAGGAATTTGCTTCGCCTGAGGATCCTGCTCAGGTAAATGAAGATGTCAAGAAGGCTTATGATGAGTTCGAGCGTCTTGTTACTGAGATGCAGAATGCACGTAAGTCTGTTATTGATGCAACTACAAAGGTTCTAGGTATTTCCCTTTCCGATGTTGCTCAGCGCGATCCTGCTGTTGAAGCTTCTCTTAAGGAAAAGCGTAAGCTTGCTGTTGAAATCGGTACGCAGCTTAGCACTATTGCTAAGATGACTACGGATGAAGATGCTGCTCAGGCTGTTGAGGAATTCTTCAGCACTTATCCTCTTCCGGCTATTGGTCGTGAGCAGACTCGTTCGTTTACCGATGACGGCAAGAACACTCCTAAGTACAGGGTTGAAATCACTGTTACTAAGGAAGGAACGCAGATTCTTAAGGAGTCTGGTTTTACTAAGACTGCTCTTAAGCTTTCTCAGCCTGTTTTCGGATATGCTCGCGGTAAGTCTCTTAAGTCTGAGGATCTCCGTAAGGCTTGGGAGAGTGCCGGAAATTCTCCGGAAGAGACTAAGCAGGAAACTGTTGAGTTCGAGGATAACGGACTGCTCTACACCATTACCAAGAAGTAAGAGGAAAAGGCCCACTGAGTTATTCGGTGGGCCTTTCCTTTTGTCTAATTCCGGTCGAAATTACAGCAAAAAGCCCTGGACAACTAAGTCCAGGGCTTTTTTGTGCCTTATTCAGTTTTATCAACATCCCAACTGTAATCATAATAGCCCGATTCAGGGTAATTCTCAACTAACGATTCATCTTGTACCACTAATGCAATATCATAACTATCATCGTAGTTTTCCATTTCCTCTTCTTCTTCCGACATTTAATCCTCCGAATTAGATGCGTTGTAGTTACTTTCCCTACAATTACCAGTACAATATGCCTTAGAAAGACAATAAACACAGGCATCAGAAATAACAACTTGTTTCATATAAGAGCCCGCCACAGGGGCTTTATCTAGAAATCTAAAGTCGTTGTATAAGTCTCGAAACTCATCGTCTTTAGCAATGTGGCTCGAAATCACCAACGCCGCTTTAATAAGCCCGATTTCTTTAAAGGTCAGATTGAAAGTATAACTACCTTGGGCAGTATTCCATTCAGCTTGCATTAAATAATTTCCTTAACCTTACGATGAGGGAACAAGAGTTTCTGACCAATGAACCTCTTTGCATTCTCGCCCGCATCGGGGCCGCTAAGCCAGTCAATAACGTCAACGATTAGTACTTGTAGAAAAGGATTGTCTTTTTTAAAAGTACCATCGTCGTTGTTGTATTTCTTTTCTCCGTTAGTAGTACCTTTAAATGTAACACCGTGCTCAGGAGAATAGACCAAAACGGGATGTTGAGACAATTCAAGGTTAGAAAACTGCACTTGCCGACGAATGATCCCATGAGGTGTTTTCTGAACAACACTACGCGTGGATACATTACAATAGGTAGAGACAATGTTTACAGGATACTTGAGAGAAAGGTCTGCCTTAAATTTAGCAAATGCCAGACGCTCATTACCCATTACTTCCTCCTGTGTTTAAAACAACGATCACATTCTGTCCAACGCATATACACGTACTGTTTAGTAATCCACTTATGAATACCTACCTTACAAAGCCACTCCCAATCCCATCTCACGATATCCCTATCTAAACAAGAAGTAGGTACTTGTTATCCCGGTACAGATGGATAGCACCCTTTTCCCCATCTTCCCACTCTATAACATTTGCAGTTGGATCGTAATCCGGTGCATTACTTGTGATATATCCTCGGGTAGTTGAAACACCTCTGATATAGGTCTTGTGTTGAAGGCAAACAACGTCGCCTACCTTGAATTTCATTCTAGATTCCTTTCTTAGAGCAGAGCTTACGGGTTTCAATATCGTAGATGGGACGGGAGAGCCAATAGCAAAAATCCTGGAAAGACAGTGTAGAAATCATCTCGATGGTATTGATACAAAAGTAAGCAGGAAGAGAGGTAATGGTAGACATTTAATTCTCCAATGTAATTGATAATTTCAGTGAACACACCCTGTGGCGGATGTGTTCAAGCAATCATCAATGACATGTGCACCAATTACGAGGTCGAACAAAATATGAAGTACCTGTTTCCGGTCGAATATATGTAAAGCCTAACTTTTGCATTCTCTTCTTAAGCTTTCTAGGAACACGATGCCTGATAGTCATTAGCTTATCCTTCCCTCAATTGATAATTTCATAGGGAATACCCGCCACAGGGAGGATATTCCCGAGTAACCATCAATCAGAATCCTTGAATGACTTTGCGAGCAGCCAAATCCTCGAAATGATAATTGAATCGGTGAATTCTGTGCCAAGGATAGAAGATATGAGTTTTGCCTACTGCAACAACAATGCCGAGTGGTGTAACAGAATAAACAGACGACCCACGAAACATTTGCGATTCTGAAGTGAGGGGATCCAGAATAACAACCTCTCGTAGTAGTGACGCTTCATACCCGTCTAGCGGCATTTTATTCTCCTTCATTATGAGTATGCAGTGCGCAACTTAACTTTATTGCATTTCTTACAACGTTTTGTCTGCACAATTAGCCAGTCTCCAACAAGTTTATCCTCCCATTTTGTATAACTGTGAAAGAAATGTAGTTTAATCATGATTTTTCCAATGCAACGGCCCAAAGGGCAATGATTAGTAGGTAAGTAGGGCCAAGGTAACGAATAATTCCATCGAAATATGCAGAGATGAAATTAGAAATCCATCCATTTCTTTGCACAGGTGCATCCTCGTTCCATACATCCAAGTCGTGAATGGGAAGTTCTTGGATGTCCACACTGATCACACACTCTCGGTTTCTCAGCAAAGAAAAAGGACAGGAAACGCAGCATTACTTACTCCTTAATCGCGTAGATAGTCCTTTGCAATTGCATCTTTAAAAGAGTTGCTCGCGTCAATACTACTAATAGGATAAACTTCAGGATTCTGCCAGAAAGCCTCCACGAGATCTGTTTGCATAATCGATTTACGAGCATCTGCTAGTGAATCTGCATCACCATCACTGTGTGAATCAACGGCAACCAGAAAGTACTGTCGCGCCATTTTACTTACTCCTTCATCAATCAGATTGTTTGTCCAAAAGAGCATGTGCAATTCGCTGCCTCTTTAAAACAAATAGTGCAGAAGATATCCAATGGGTAAACAGGCCCGGTATATTTACTTGCACAGCCCTTATCTACTGCCCACCGAGCACCATTATCAAAAACAATAACGTGTGTTTCATTACCTTTGCAGCAATTCCAGCCGATACCGAATTCAATGGGCTTGGAATAATCAATTTCAATTCTCTTTGTCATTGTCTTTCCTCTCTCAATTGATAATTTCAAAGGAGCTACACACCACAGAGTGTATAGCTCCGAGCAACCATCAATCAATTACTCTGCGCTAGCAATCGCTTTCTTGAATTCTTGCCACTGCTCCTTGTTGAAAAGGACGTAATTATCTCCCATCATGAGATAATACATACCAGTGTGGTCTTTTATAACCTCAACCTCTTGGTAGTTGGGGATTTGAATCTCGACAATAACTTCCATTGTATTCTCCAATCTCAATTGATAACTTCAGTGAGAATACAAGCCTTTCGGATTGCATTCCCAAGCAATCATCAATCAGATTGTTTTGTGTCCCTGATGAACATCATTACAATGTTTATCTGCTAGCTCCTGTGCCCTTTCTTTCAAGACACCTCCAACACCATTTATATCTGCTTTTGAACCTCGACAGATTGTACACGTAGCGTGGTAATTCCATCCATCCTTTCTTGCTCCTCTTTTTCTTACCAATACGATTTTAGCCATTGTATTATCCTTTTCTCAATTGATAACTTCAGTAAGGGTGCAAGCCTCTCGAATTACACCCTTAAGCAATCATCAATTATCAGAATGTACCAACCATTTCGTCAATCATGTCGATCTCGTCATCGAATTCAATGAAAGAAAGGGGAATGTTCTCATCCTTCTCGAATTGGAAATCAAAGGTCTTAGTGAATTTGATTTGACGAGAGAAACGGTTAGTCAGAATCTTTTCGTAATTGTCTTCAGTGCTCTCAACAAGGTATTCCTCGTGAATACCAAGCTTGGAATTGTGGATTTCGAAAGCAATGGTCTCGATGAGCATTTCAATCTCCAATTCGTGAGTTTTTCTCTGTCAAATATAAGTGTATCAAAAATATCAATGTTTTTACAGGTGTTTTCACCATGTGAAATCCAGGAATAGACCGTTTTGCCCGTTTTGTTCCGCTGAGCGTTATGTCCGAATTTTTAAGTATGCCCTTTTTGTACCTTTGCTAGTTATAATCTCATATTTCACGATTAATCTCCTTTTTGATATGTTTCTAGAATTTTTAGAGTTTCGGGTGTTAATGTATCATTACTACCTAACAATACACCTGTTAAATCACTATTACTATCACTATTCATATACTCTAACCCCATTCCTACAATCATTGCAGGTATTTCTAAATTTTTCAGTAATTCTTGGTATTCTTCGGGTACATTAGATATATACATCTTAATAGCTTTTGTCATTGAAGTAATATAATCATTCAATTTATTCAAACTTGGATGAGTAACTGTTGCTTTGTCCGCTACAGGGGGCGTTTGTCTCATTAGTAGTGGTTGCATTGCATTAATCTGCTTCAACATCGTTTCATACGATTCACGCACTTCATCTAATTGAGTACCAACCAACATAGCTTGTGTTTCCAGTGAAGAACCTAAAAGTCCTAGTCTAGTATTTTCTTGCCTGTTTACTAGTTCATCAGAAACTTTTTCGGGCAAATCCCACTTACGCCGTAGTGTCTTCTTAAAGTATGTTTGTTGAGATAGATACCTCTGTACCGTACTTAGTGGTAAATCACACCCTTTGGCGATATCATTCACGCCAGATTCACCATGAGTCGTGAGATAATTAAAGATTTCCGAATAGTACTTATCCATAAGTACAAATCACCTGTTTTCTTGACGAGCACGGTTACGCCGGTTGTGTCCCATTTTGTACCCCCATAATGGTGGAATGGGTTGAATGACGCTTGGAATGGAATGATGCCGGGAACAGTAGCATATGCCGTGGAATGAATGCAAACATGCAGGTCAAAGGCGGTATATGCACCGGCATGAGCGGCATCCCTCGTAAATAATTGATATTCGGGACGGAGTCCCTTCATATCATAATTTACTCGGTTATTAAATAGTATCGTTCGCGAATCATTCCATAATCGCCCCTGGCGGGGCATGGAATCATTCACTCCCTCATGCCACATATGTACACTTTCTCACTTATTTAATTACATTGTAATGCCTCTTCGTGAATCATGTGCTTATTGAATGATGAGATATGACTAGCACGTTCTAATTAATAAATAATCCAAAATAAATTATAACAGCCCTAAATTCCACTCAACATCCCGCTTTATACGACATAACCTAAATGCCCCTTATTACAATGAGTAACGTACATACATTACAGCTTTATGACGTACCAATGTTCATACATTACGCTTAGTTATTTGAAAGCTCAAGTAACTGTCAGTTAGTTTAATCTTCAAATAACTCTCTGTAATATGTTGTCCCTAAATTCCAGGCGAACTTGTGAGCGGTACCATAAACCTTCTTGAAAACACCCATAAATTAGGGTCCCATCAAAGATGATAGAGGATTCTTTATCTAAAAATCCCAGAGAAAAATGACAACAGCTTCGCTGAAGAATTCTATAAGTACAAATACAATCATCCACAGCTCCGCTGCCTGTGGCGAGAACTTGAACTTATTTAAGTTAAATTTCCCCAAAAGTAAAGATGGCCGCCTGAGAGCCTCTGTAAGCCTCTGAGATAGGGAGACCCTAACTAGGAGACCTAAAGGGGCTGTAGATGGCTGTACGGAGCAAGGAAAGGGCTTACCTGACGTATGAGGGGTTGAGGGAGAGTGTCTGTTCCTAGTTGATCTTCATTAGTAGTGACCTGAGTCACAATCCTTGCTTTTTGATCACCTCTAAGTCTAAATTGAACATGGGCCTATCTGACCTCCGGCCCACATATTTGCAGAATGGGGAACTAATATGGAAAAACAAGAAGTTGAGAACACTTCTATGCCAGATCAAATGGACTTTCAAGTAAAAGCTCGATCTTATGTTTACCAGTATTCTAAAGAGCATGGACAGAATTTAACTTTCAGTGATGTCAGAATTGTCTGGTTCTGTAAAACTCTTCAGAACTGGAAAGCTATGGTAGCAGTTCTCATTCCTGACGGTTTATTTTTTGAAGTTACCTATAACGGGGATAAGCAAGAGACTTACTTAGATGCCTACAAGAAGATCGAGAACGTTAGGATTTCTGACTAATGAAGCTTGAATATAAAAATGAAGTTGACAACGAATTGCCTATCGATCCTGATTTAGAAAAACGATTTAATTTTCATCCTGCTAACACAGATGAAAAGAAGGAAATTCACGAGGCTGTTCGTGGAGTATGTAAGGATGTAGCTTATTTTATTAAGAGGAACGTTCCTCCTGGTAGGGAACAAGCTCTTGCACTTACTCATTTAGAAGACGCTATGTTCTGGGCCAACGCAGGAATTGCTAGAAATAATGTCGAATAGATTTATTACTCCTATCATTGAAAGTATCAAGGATAACCCTGATATCGGTGAATTTCACAAAAGAATTTTAATTCGCAGAGTTCAGTTACCAACCACTGTAGAAGAACGTGTAATCGTTCAAAAACAGATGGACGCTGAGAAGAATGGCAAGTAGACAACAGTATTTCGCCATTAAGAACAGTTTAACTAGACTCGAAAAAGAATTAATTAGTTTCTACGAACTTCAATGGTTTTTACGTAATAGAGTTCCCACGATTGAAGAAGTAGCTTTACAGCTAAAAATTAAGCAGACTGAAGTTAATTATTACTTAACACGTAAACCAGTTAAGAAAGCCTTAAGTGATCGAGGAATTAAGTGGGAACAACATTCACAAGAAAACTTAACCGCCACACAGGTTGCTGCTGCTGTGGTAATGATGAATTTTACCGATACCAGAGATAACGCAACTAAATTAGACGAACTAGGAATTAGTCCAGATCAGTATTACGCTTGGCAAAGTGACCCTCAATTTAAGATTTTACTCGACAACCTGGCTGATCGTAATCTTAAGGGGATTCGTCCTACAGCTATTGCTGAGTTTACTAAGCTGGTTAATAAGGGTGACTGGCACGCTATTAAGTACTTCTTGGATGTCTCGGGTGAATTTAGAAGTAATGAAGCGCCACAGAGTGAGGTACTACTGAAGATGATCATTGAGATTATCCAAGATGAGGTTAAAGATCCTGAAGTGATCCTAAGAATTGCTGAGAGAATTAAATTAGCATCTGCCAACAGAACACTTGAGATTGTTGCTTCTCCTACTAGCCACTTTGAGGGACAGGTGGTAAGTAGTGAAGATCCTGAACTTGAGCACGCTAAGAAGATGATTGGATTCTAAACAGTTCTTAGGGTTTTTACTGAGCCCTTGAGTTATTCCGTATTTATTGTAAGAGAACAACCTTGGCCTCATAAAGAGGGCAACCTGCTGTGGTAGGAGGTAAGGTGGGAAGATACAAGCGTAAAAAGCGCAAAGTAATCAAGCCTAAGTCTGAGAAGACATCGAATGGCAGTTAATTTCACAACTAATATTGCTTTAGCTAAACCCACAGAATCAGAATTAGCACTTAACTGGGCAAGAGTTCAAGAGTTACAAGAAGACAACAATATCATCATTGCCGACGCAGCAGATTTTCCCTTAGTTTCGTACACACCCGTTCTTACTGCAACGACGACACCTCCTAACCTCGGTACTGGGAGTATTAGAGGAGAATACCAAGACTTTATGGGTTTTGTTACTGGTTCTTTTGCAATTGAATTTTTAGATGCCGGTATTACAGTAGGTTCTGGAGAATACGGTGTTAGATTACCATTTGTAGTAGATAACACATTTCATATAGTAGCGACTACACTTAATGCCACACCAGGGCAATACTCTGTAGTTGGAGAAGGTTACACTTACGATGACAGCAATGTCGCGGTTAGTGGTTCTCTAGCTTTAGACGTTGCTACTGTAGGTGGCTTTTCTTATATCCGAATGTTAACTGAAGCTCACACAACTCCTGCTAAAGGAGCAAGAATTGTAGGTGCAAATGTGCCCACTCCTGTTGCAAACTTGGATAAGTTTATTGGTCAGTTCTTTTACAAGAGAGTTTAGGAGGTGAAATGGGAACTACCGTAACAACTAACTTAGGTTTAATCAAACCTGACGGTAATGAATCTATTCAAGAAGAATTACCAACCTTTCCCGGTTGGGCAGCACAAAATGCCCTGAATTGCGATAAGATTGATTCACTTTTCAGACACACCACTCATAATTACACTCCTACATGGACAACCGACACAGGTTCTAATCCAACTTTAGGTGCTTCTGGCGCTGTTGACGGTAAATACCTCAGACTCTGGCCTCGGATGGTATTTGCATACTTCCGTATCTATACCGGTGGAGCTGGATTCTTAACAGGTACAGGTATTTACAGACTTACACTCCCTGTGGCGATGGCTCCTGAAATTATTGCAATGAATACAGAATCTGCTCTTGGTAAAGCTTATTTACATGATGACAGTTCTGCGGCTACAAGTACAGTTTGTGTAGTAATGTATAATCACGCTAATAATGTTCTTGAATTCAGACGAAGTGACGGTAGTTACTGGAATAATACTACTCCTTTTACTTTAGCTCAGCAGGATCGCTTGTCCGGTTATATTATGTATCCTACTTCGGCGGCATGATGGTACTTAGTTTATTAAACCCAATTGGTCCTGACTTCATGAAAGACTTTCCAGGTCAGAATTCAGTCAATCTCGATAGAATTGATGAGTACGCTGGACCTAGCTTAACTACACATCCATTACAGTCTTTTACACCCCAGTTAACAGCTAGTAACACTAATCCAACACTGGGGACTGGCGGCTTCTGTGTCGGATGGTCTTATCAGATTTTCGATCAAATTTATATGTGGGGGCAGTTTAGATTCGGTACTGGATTTAGCAATGGCTTGGGTGTTTATATTATTAATTTACCCTTCAGTCTAAATAATATTCTCTCTTCATCTACAAATCTGGGTTCTTCTCCTGTTATCGGTAATGCATCTACGTATGATAATAATTTAAACGCAGGTAGATTACCTTTAACAGTACATTTGAGAACGTCCAATCAGCTGATGTTCGGTACTAGAATTAACAACGGTCTTGCTCTCAGAGAACTTAGAGAGGCTGGTTATTTAGTATGGGATGTTAATGATGGTGTTAATTGGTGTGCTAGAGCAAAGAAGGCAGTTTAATGTCTCAACCTAATACACCTAATCCCGCTCCTGATTCACAAGCTGTAAACAAGTTACATAGTAATTCTGATGTAGACAGTGCTGTTACGGCACAGCACCACACTTTAGGTATTCAACATAATCAGGGCAGTCCAGGAGATCATAAACACGACGGTAAGTCTTCCAAGTTAATTGGTAAAGGAAAGAATTTAGGTTTTCCTGTAACTGCTGGTGCTGCTTATACACAAGCACAAATGCAAGCTGTTATTAACGCTCTTAGAGATTTAGGTTACGGATCATGATAGATGCCAGGCGTTTACAGCTGATAGGATCTTTGTTTAAATATAATACAGTAGTTGAGTTTTGTGATTGTAATACTCATACAGTAGACTTATGGAAGTATCCTGGTAGACCTAGGGCCTTATTTAATGTCTAGCTTTCTAGACGATTTAGCAGCTGGGTTAGCTCAGGCAGCTAAAAGGCCCAACGTACTTGCATACAAGACTAATTCGCCAATTCATGCAGAATTTCACAAATCAGAAAAAATTGGTAGAATTTTAAGAGGTGGTAACAGATCTGGGAAATCAGTTGCCGGTGTAGTTGAAAGTATCTGGAGATCTACAGGTAGACATCCTTTTCATTCTACACATGAGTTGCCTACTAGAGGACGTATTGTAACTGTCGATAGAGATGCAGGTATTGAACAAATTATTAAGCCTCTCTTGAAACAATGGGTACCTTCTAGTGAAATGGTAAACGGTTCATGGGAAGATTCATACAGTAATGCTAGAAAGACTTTTACTTTCCGTAATGGTTCTACAATTGAACTGAAGACACATCAGCAGGAAGTAGAATCTTTTGCAGGTGTTCCTCTTCACTGGGTTTGGTTTGATGAAGAATGCCCTAAAGCTATCTTTGATGAGTGTCGTCTTCGCCTAATTGACTATAATGGTGTCTGGTACATGACAATGACGCCTGTTGAGGGGCAAGACTGGATTTTTGATAGATTCATTAATACATCCAATAAGAACGTAGAGATGTTTGAAGTTGACATCACTGATAACCCACACCTTAATAAGGCTGCTCTTGCTGCACTAGACGAAGATCTAGATGAAGATGAAAAAGCAGTAAGACAACGTGGTATCTTCATTCCTAAAGGTGGATTGATCCTTAAAGAGTTCGATCCTAGTAGACACGTTATTAAAGGTAATAAACCGATTCCAAGAAACTGGGCTCTTTATACTTCTATTGATCACGGTTTTAATGCCCCTACAGCGATCCTGTGGCATGCAGTTTCTCCCGATGGTAGAGTAGTTACTTTTAAAGAAATTTATAAGAACAAGACAGTTATTGCAGAATTAGTAATACTGATAAAAGAAGTAAACCGTCAAATTGGAAGAGAACCTGCATTGTATGTAGGTGATCCTTCAATGACACAAAGGAACGGTATTACTGGTACTGCTGCTGTAGATGAGTACAGGCGTCATGGTATTCCTCTTATGATGGGTAAGAAGAACGTAAGTGGTCGTATTAATAAAATGAATGAGTACTTTAAATACGACCATTGGTACATAACAGAAGATTGTCCCAATACTATCAAGGAAGCTAGAGGCTACGCGTTTAAGATCTTCAACTCTCCTAAGATTGCTGATAGAAACAATCCTAGAGAAGAACCTAATAAAAAGAACGATCACGCGATGGACTCGTGTGGTTATTTTTTTAACCTTATGCCGTATATTGCTCCAGAAATTAAGATGAAAAAACAGAAACTTAGTAAGACACTAACTGATCGTGAAGACTTTCCCTGGGATGTAGATTTAAACTTTTATAAGAGTGAGGAAAGTGATGACCTCGCTTTTGGAGAAGTTTACTAAGAGATATGGCAGATTGCCAACGGAATTTGACCCGGATTACTTGGAGATGCTAAACATGAGCAAGGTGTACGTTGTTGATGTCCCCACACGTTCTCCGGGTAAATGTGCTAACTGTGGAGCATCTAAAGACGATGGTCGAAAGTACGTAGACATCGGCTTATATATCGAATGGTACGGAGATGTTTACTTCTGTGGTTACTGTATTCATGAAGTAACCAAGAAGATTGGTTTATTCGGAGAGTTAGAGAATAAAATTGCAGTTCTTGAAAAAGAAGTTATCAGACTTGAGGCACTTAAGGACGATGGAAAGCGCCTCAACGAACTTGTAGTACAGACCGCAGCTGAAATTAAGGAACACTATGATTCTTTACTTTCTAATGTCGCTGATAGTGATCTTATTAGGCCTCCTGGTGTGGGCATTAGTGAGGAAGAACCCAGTAGATCAGGAACTTCTAAAACAGAACAGGGAATTACTAAACCGGGTTCAAGCGGGAGATCTAAAGACCTTCCTAGCCTTACAGACCTCCTCGGTACCATTTGATTCTGAATACATCCCTAGGGATGATGAATCAGAAGCTAAAAGAATTAATGATTTAAACGGATACGGTACTGAAATCTTAGATCCTGACGACGTACGGATGTACCACATGTCAGATTTTGGTTTAGGCAGTTTAACGGATGATAAATGAAGATATCAACCGGACGTAAGAAAGAAATTACGTCTTTAAATGGTGGTTATCCAGAACAACAAGGTAAAGTAACCAGTGTCGGTCTTTTCACAAAAGAAGGTAAAGAGTACGATGAAGTAAGAGCCAAGTTAGCTGCTATTGGATTAAGTTGGTTCAACGAATGTCAGAGTCAAAGAGTTAGACAAGAGCGACAGTGGTATCTCAATTTAGCCTTCTACTCCGGCAATCATTATGTAGAATTTAGAAGTACGAGTGCTGGACAATTCGACCTTTATGTCCCAGCTGCACCTCGCCACAGAGTACGCATGATGATTAACCAGGTTCGCAAAGTTGTTCGCAAAGAGATTTCACGATTGACTGCGCAGAAGCCTAATGCATTTGTTGTTCCTTCTTCATCTGAAGATGCTGATGCATTTGCTGCTCAGGCTGGTGAACAAATTTGGGACTCCCTGTGGCGAGAGTTACATTTAAATAGAGTTCTAAGAAAAGCTGTATTCTGGCAGACTGTGTGTGGAAATGGATTTATTAAAACTTATTGGGATAGTAGTAAGATTGATCAGGGTTCAAGTAAAGAAGGCGAAGCTCCCGTTTACGGTACTATTTGTGTAGAAACTGTAACTCCTTTTCACATTTTTGTTCCTGACCTTTTAGAAGAAGATATTGAAGCTCAACCTTATGTTATTCATGCACAAACTAAAACTAACTCTTGGGTACATCAAAACTTAGGTATTGATTCATCTAATCATAAACTTGATTCTGTAGACGATCAGCTGTTTACCGTACTGGGAATCAGTCGTAACGATTCTAAGAAGGATCAGACTACGGTTCTCGAAATTTGGGTAAAACCTGGTTATCTACCTGATTTACCTAATGGTGGAATGTTCACTATTGCTGGTGGTAAGATAGTTCAAGGTTTTGATCAGTGGCCTTATGAGCACTCACAGTATCCTTTTGCTAAATTAGAAGCCACTCTTACAGGTAAGTTCTATAATTCATCTATCATTGAAGATTTGATCCCATTACAGCGTGAATTAAACAGAACTAGAAGTCAACTTATTGAAGCTAAGAATAAGATGGCTAAGCCTCAGCTTATCGCACCTAAAGGTTCTGTTGATGCTAAAAAGATTACCACTGAGCCTGGTTTGGTAATTGAATATCAGCAGGGATTTGAACCGCCACAGCCTCTTCCTCTACAGAACATTCCTACTTACGTAACTGAAGAAGTTAACCGTATTTACAGCGATATTGCTGATATTGGTGGACAGCATGAAGTTAGTAATGGTAGTACACCGCCTGGGGTAACCGCCGCTACTGCTATTAGCTTCTTGCAAGAACAAGATGAAAGCTTAATTTCTGCTAATTACAGTTCAATTGAAGAAGCAGTTGAAAAAGTTGCAGCTCATTCTTTGATGTTTGTTAAAATGTACTGGGATGAAGAACGAACTGTTAAAGTTGTTGGTCTTGAGGGCAACTTTGATGTTCAGACATTCAAAAATGCTGATCTTCGCGGAAATACTGATATTAGGGTAGAGGGAGGTAGTGCTCTACCTACTTCTAGAGCAGCTAAACAAGCTTTCATCATGGATCTTATGAAGATGGGTTTTATCCCACCTGAAAAGGGTCTAGAAATGATGGAAATTGGTGGTATTAATAGAATTTATGAAGAAATTCAGATTGATAAGAGACAAGCACAGCGTGAAAATCTTAAAATGCGTATCATTACTGAAGAAGACATTGCAGCGTATCAGCAAGAATGGGCGCAACAAAATCCTGAATTAACTAAAGATGTTGATGGTGGACTTAATCTTGATCCTCCGTTGCTCGTTCCCGTACATACCTACGATAATCACGAGCTACACATTGAAGTTCACAATAATTACCGAAAAAGTCAGGCTTTTGAAAGTGCATCTCCCACAACTCAAGCTCTTTTTGAAGAACATGTAAGAATGCATCAAGAAGCTTTAGCTGGAATGATGGTTCACCCTCTAACTGGTATGGATGGTACTAATCCAAATGCACCAGAAGTTGGTGAAGAGGAAGCAGCTGAAGCAGAAATGATGGAAGGTGAAGGCTCTGGCGAAACTACTGGACCTAAGCCTATGCCAGAAATGTCAGAAGAAATGCCGGAGATGTAAAGGGGGGAATAATGCCAACTCATCAATTAGGTGATGCGCAAAATGGGTATGTTGACAAGCGACGTGGTTATAAAGATGAATTTGAATCACGTAATTTAGCTGGTCCTGTTTACTTTACAGCTAACGCTACAGGTACTACAACCACTATGGTGGGTGCTAACGCAACTCCTTCTACTAATACTAATAATGCTCGTTTAGATGATGAAGTTCAAATCTTCACCGCTGCTGGTGTTTTAAAGCATCCTACAGTTTTCCGTATTACCGCTATCGCGGTTGCCGGTTCTACTACTCTTACATTTACGCCTGCTGCACCTACTGCTCCCGTTTCTACTGATTTTATGCGTGAAGTTGGTCTTGGTTACAGTACTGGTGAAAAAGATCGACGACTTGTTGCTTTAGGATTTAGTGCAGCCCGTGTGGCGACAATGACCGAAAATGATAAAGATTATCAGATTCGTACTTTAGATGATCCAGGATCGTTGCCGTGATGGATAGAAGTAAAAGTCGGGCTACTGGTTATACCGATTTTTATAAAAGAAGTAGTAATCCTCCTGAGCCTGCTGGTGCTAAGCTTGGTAATAAATACGGTGCTGTTACTGATGATGAAGAAATGCCTAATGATGCAAAAGCTAGAAAAGAAGCTATTAAGCGTCGATTGCGTCGAGGGAAAGTAGGTAAGTAATTATGGGTCAGCC
>WUUC01148654.1_pt1 | contig 47369 bp, 45 predicted proteins | sample 6278441 | NCBI WGS metagenome assembly WUUC01 (sample SAMN13675441, study PRJNA597444) | soil metagenome | isolation source: soil | place: USA: Washington | collected 2017-10
AGATCGCGCGCCGCTGCGCCTTCCGGCCGGAAACGCGGGCTCCGATCTTGCCCCAATTCCTCTCGGCCGGCCCGGAGGGCACGGACGAGGCGGCGGAGTTGCGCCGCCAGGCGGAGGAGGGACTGGCGCGGAGGCTCGCGGCCGAAGGCCCGGCGCCCGGTCATGACACGAAATCCTATGCCGACCGCCTCGCCTTCGAGCTCGGCGTGATCATCGGCATGAATTACCAGGGCTATTTCCTCATCGTCGCCGACTTTATTCAGTGGGCGAAAGCGAGGGGTATTCCCGTCGGTCCAGGCCGCGGTTCGGGCGCGGGTTCGCTCGTCGCCTGGGCGCTGACCATCACCGACCTCGACCCGATGCGTTTCGGGCTCCTCTTCGAGCGCTTCCTCAATCCCGAGCGCGTGTCGATGCCGGATTTCGACATCGATTTCTGCCAGGACCGGCGCGACGAGGTCATCGCCTATGTCCGCGAGCGCTACGGCGCCGACCGCGTCGCTCAGATCATCACCTTCGGCAAGCTGCAGGCCCGCGCCGTGCTTCGGGACGTCGGGCGCGTGCTGCAAATGCCCTATGGCCAGGTTGATCGGCTCTGCAAGCTGGTGCCGAACAATCCCGCAAATCCTATCACGCTGCCGAAGGCGATCGAAGGCGAACCACGGCTGCAAGAGGCGCGCGCCAATGAGCCGATCGTGGCGAAGCTGCTCGACATCGGGCAGCGGCTCGAAGGACTCTACCGCCACGCCTCCACGCACGCAGCCGGCGTCGTCATCGCCGACCGGCCCCTGATCGATCTCGTACCGCTCTACCGCGATCCGCGCGCGCAGCTTCCCGCTACCCAATTCAACATGAAATGGGTGGAAGCCGCGGGTCTCGTGAAGTTTGACTTTCTCGGCTTGAAGACCCTGACCGTGATCGCAACCGCCCGCAACCTGCTCGCCCGCCGTGGCATCTCCCTCGATCCGGCCCGCATTCCGCTCAACGACGCGGCGACATACGAATTACTCGCGCGCGGAGAGACGGTCGGCGTGTTCCAGCTCGAAGGCGCGGGCATGCGCGATGCCTTGCGCAAGCTGAAGCCCGACCGGTTCGAGGACATCATCGCCATCGTGGCGCTCTACCGCCCGGGGCCCATGGACAACATCGATTCCTATGTGAACCGGAAGCACCGGCGCGAGAAGGTGGACTATCTCCACCCGCTACTGGAGCCGATCCTGGAGGAGACTTACGGGGTCATCATCTACCAGGAGCAAGTGATGCAAATCGCCCGCGCACTTTCGGGTTTTTCGCTCGCGGAAGCGGATCATTTGCGCAAGGCGATGGGCAAGAAGATCAAGCAGGAAATGGCAGCGCAAAAAACACGCTTCATCGAGGGCGCTGTAGCGAAAGGTATCGACAGGGGACGAGCGGAGTTCATCTATGAGCTGGTCGCGAAATTCGCAGGCTACGGCTTCAACAAATCGCATGCCGCGACTTATGCGCTGATCGCCTATCAGACGGCCTATCTCAAGGCGAATTACCCGATCGAATTCTTGGCCGCGTCCATGACCCATGATTCCGGCAACACCGATAAGCTCAACGTGTTCGCCCAGGAGGCGCGGCGCATGCGCATCGGAGTGTTGCCTCCGTCGGTCAACCATTCCGAAGCCATATTCGGCCCGAGCGAGGGCGCCATTCGATACTCGCTTGCGGCGTTAAAGAATGTCGGCCGGCAGGCCGTGGAGCATATTTGTGCCGAACGGCAGAAGCGGGGGAGCTTCCGCGACCTGTCCGATTTCGCCCGCGCGATCAACCCGCGCATTGTCAATAAGCGCGCCCTCGAAACGCTTGCTGCAGCGGGCGCCTTCGACGAGCTCGGCGTCGACCGTGCCACCGCCTATGCCAATATCGATCGCATCATGGCCGCCGGAAGCCGCTCGCTCGAAGCGGTGACCGAAGGCCAGGAGGATCTCTTCGCGGGCGTGTCGCGGACTCCGCCGCCGATCGAACTTCGTCCTGCAAAGCCCTGGATGCCGACGGACCGCCTTTCGCGTGAATTCGATGCTGTCGGGTTCTTCCTGACCGGCCATCCGCTCGACGATTACCGGGAGGTGCTCGAGGCGCTCGGTGTGGAGAGTTGGGTGGAGTTTGGCGCGAAGGCACGCGCACGCCGGATTGTGGGCACACTAGCGGGGACCGTGCTCTCCTTCCGCGAGCGGAAGGGAAAGAGCGGCAATCCCTATGCCTTTGTCGCCTTCTCCGATGCGACAGGGCAGTTCGAGGCGGTGGTCTTTTCCGAGGCGCTCGCCGCATCGCGCGAGCTTCTCCAGATTGGCACGGCGGTGCTCATCGACGCAGAAGCAGAGGCCGACGGGGAGACGATCAAGGTGCGGGCGCAGCAGATCCGCTCGCTCGACAAGGCGGCCGAGGCTCGCCATTCCGGCATAAAGATCACGCTCGATGGCGCCGAGGCGTTACCTTCGCTCGCTGAGCAGATGGGCCCGAAGAAGGGAAGGGGTGAGCTGAGGCTGGTCTTGCGGCTGGACGATGTCTCACGAGAGGTCGAGTTCGTGCTACCCCAGGGCATAGATGCCACGCCGAGGCAGCGGAGCGCCCTGAAAATGCTTGAGGGCGTGGCCGCCGTGCACGCTCTTTAGTAGCTAGGGCGGGCTGCCCCAGGCTTGCCAATCCTGGACCTCCTGCATATAACCCGCGCCATCTCACACGCGGGAATTGCGTCACGAGGCTCACAGCCTTGGTGCCGCTCCGGTGACCGGTTCTTGGACCGGTCCTCTTCCTCCCGCGGCGGTCGAACCGGAAAAAGGAGCTAAAGCAGTCCCATGGCACTGCCAAATGTCAACATGCGCCAGCTTCTCGAGGCGGGCGTGCATTTTGGTCATCAGACCCATCGCTGGAACCCGAAGATGGCTCCGTACATCTACGGGTCCCGCAATAACATCCACATCATCGATCTCACTCAGACGGTGCCGCTTCTGCATCAGGCGCTTGTCGCGATAGCAGATACGGTGGCCAAGGGCGGGCGGGTTCTGTTCGTGGGTACGAAGCGGCAGGCCTCCGAGGCGGTCGCCGAAGCGGCACGGTCCTGCGCTCAGTATTACGTTAATCACCGCTGGCTCGGCGGCACGCTGACCAATTGGCGCACGATCTCGAATTCGATCCGCCGCCTCAAATCGCTCGAAGAGATGCTCGGCGGCGAGACGCAAGGGCTTACCAAAAAGGAGCTTCTCCAGCTCACCCGCGAAAAGGACAAGCTCGAGCGGTCACTCGGCGGGATCAAGGATATGGGGGCGCTCCCGGATCTGCTGTTTGTCATCGACACCAACAAGGAGTCGATCGCCATAGCCGAGGCCCGCAAGCTGAACATGCCGGTGGTCGCTGTCGTGGATTCGAATTGCAATCCGGACGGCATCAGCCACCCGATTCCCGGTAATGACGATGCTGGACGGGCCATCACTCTTTATTGCGACCTGATCTCGCGCGCGGCGCTTGATGGCATCGAGCGGGCGCAAGGCTCGGCGGGAGCCGATCTTGGCGAGGCGGCGGAGCCGCGCTCCGAACCGGCGCTAGAGGGAATGGCAACCGGTGACGAAGAGCGGAAGGAAGGCGGGGACGGCCGAGCTCAGCGTCGAGGCCGCAGGGAGGCACGAGGTCCCGCGAACGGAAGAGGCAGGCCGGGTCCGCGCCCGTCCCGAGCACCGGGCGCCGGCGCGACGCCGGGAACGGCCGAGGATCTTAACTAGGACAGCGCGGAGAGCTCGGCAGAGGCAGCGTTATGGCAGAGATTACTGCGAGCATAGTGAAAGAGCTGCGCGACAAGACCGGCGCAGGCATGATGGATTGCAAGGCGGCTCTGAACGAGACGGGCGGCGACATGGAGGCCGCGGTCGATTGGCTGCGTGCAAAGGGTCTCGCCAAGGCAGCGAAGAAGGCGGGCCGCGTCGCAGCCGAAGGCTTGATCGGACTCGCGGGTGAGGCGAAACAGGCCGCGCTCGTTGAAGTCAATTCCGAGACGGATTTCGTCGCGCGCAACGCGACCTTCCAGGAGATGGTCCGCACGATTGCCGCCGACGCGCTGAAGGCGAGAGGTGATCTTGCGACACTCGCCGCATCAAAATTTGGCGGCGGCAAAATCAGCGTCGCCGACCATCTCAACGAAATGATCGGTTCGGTCGGAGAGAACATGACACTCCGGCGCACCGCGCACCTTGCCGTGAAACAAGGTGCCATTGGGACGTATATCCACAATGTCCTTGCGCCCGGGCTTGGAAAAATCGGTGTGATCGTCGCGCTCGAGTCCAGCGGCGCCGTCGACGCCCTCAAAAGCTTCGGAAAGCAGGTCGCCATGCATATCGCCGCTGCGAACCCGCAATCGATCGATGTCGACAGCCTCGATCCGGCGTTCGTCGAGCGCGAGCGGGCGGTGCTCACCGAGCAGGCAAAGGAGTCCGGGAAACCCGCGGCTGTGATCGAGAAGATGGTCGAAGGGCGCTTGCGCAAATTCTACGAGGAGGTCGTTCTCCTGTCCCAGGCCTTCGTGCACGATCCCGAGACGACGGTGGCGAAAGCGCTGGCCGCAGCCGAGAAGGAAGCTGGCGCGCCGATCAAGATCACCGGTTTCCACCGTTTTGCTCTCGGCGAGGGGATCAGCCGGCCGGAAGCAGATTTCGCCGCCGAGGTTGCCGCTGCGGCCGGGTCTTGATCCGCCGAATGAGGCGCTTAGGCAGGCCCGCTGACATGACCCGGGGCCGGTTGGGAGGGCCGCTCGTGACTGCGCCTGAAGGTAAAGCCTCGCTCCGCTTCTCGCGCGTGCTTGTGAAGCTTTCGGGCGAGGCCTTGATGGGCAGGGCCGCCTACGGCATCGACGTGGCGGTTCTCGACCGCATCGCAGGGGATCTCGGCAAGGTCGTCGATCTCGGCGTCAAGCTTTGCCTCGTGGTCGGCGGTGGCAACATCTATCGCGGCCTCACGGGGGCAGCCGACGGCATGGACCGCGTCAGCGGCGACTATATGGGCATGCTCGCCACGGTCCTGAACGGCCTGGCGCTCGGGCACGCGCTCGAGAAGCGTGGCTATGTCGCGCGGGTCATGTCCGCTATCCCGATGCCGAGCATCTGCGAAACGTTCATCCGGCCTCGCGCCCTCGACCATTTGAACGAGGGAAAAGTCGTGATCTTCGTGGGGGGCACCGCCAACCCGTTCTTCACCACCGATACGGCCGGAGCGCTTCGCGCGGCCGAGATGGGATGCGACGCCCTCATCAAAGCGACCCAGGTCGACGGCGTTTACGATGCCGATCCAGAGACCATGCCGAAAGCCAATCGCTACGACCGGCTCAGCTATGACGAGGTGCTCCAGAAGAATCTCCGCGTCATGGATGGCGCCGCGATCGCCCTTGCCCGGGACAATCGTATTCCGATAATTGTCTGTTCCATCAAGGAGCAAGGCGGCCTCGCTGCGGTTCTGCAAGGCAAGGGCTCCTCGACCACGATCGCCTAAGCATTCGGAATAGGCCGTCGCCGAGACAAGATCCGACCGGGGTTGTCGGTCATCATGCGGGGAGGGACATCGTCATGACGAGCTTCGACCTGAAAGAGATCGAACGGCGTATGCGCGGTGCCCTCCACATTCTGAAGCAGGAGTTCGGAGGGCTTCGCACCGGCCGGGCCAATATGAGCCTGCTCGATCCGATCATGGTGAACGCTTATGGCAGCCAAATGCCACTCAACCAGCTCGCCACGATTAACGTCCCAGAGGCGAGGCTGATCACAGTGCAGGTGTGGGACCGTTCGCAAGTCGGGCACGTGGAGCGCGCCATCCGCGAATCCGATCTTGGCCTCAATCCGGTGGTCGAGGGGCAGCTCCTACGTTTGCCGATACCGGAACTGAACGAGGAGCGGCGGCAGGAGATTGCCAAGGTTGCTCACAAATATGCCGAACAGGCCCGCGTCGCCGTCCGAAATGTGCGGCGCGACGGAATGGAACACCTGAAACGCATGGAAAAGGACGGAGAGATCGGCAAGGACGACCACCACTCTCTCTCCCACAAAGTTCAGGAGCTGACGGACAAGATCATCAAGGAGATCGACGAAGCGCTGGCGGGCAAAGAAGCCGAGATCATGCAGGTGTAGCCGAGCTCTTGGTCGGACTCGCTCTTTTATAAGGACGCGACATTGCCACAAAACGACCGCGCTTGGTCCGAAGCCGATGCCCTGCCGAGGCATGTTGCCATTATCATGGATGGGAATGGCCGTTGGGCGGCGGAGCGCGGCCTGCCGCGGGCCGAAGGCCACCGTCAAGGCGTGGAGAGCGTCCGGCGTGCCGTCCAGACCGCGATCGAACTCGGCATCTCCCACCTCACTCTATTCAGTTTCTCGTCGGAGAATTGGACGAGGCCGGAACGAGAGATTCAGGATCTCTTCGGTCTTATGCGGCGCTTCATCCGCCGTGATCTTGCCGACTTGCATCGGCACGGCGTGAAGATCCGAGTGATCGGCAGCCGCGCGGGGCTCGACGACGACATTTTGCGGATGATCGAGGACGCCGTCGAGCTCACAAGAAGCAACTCCGTTCTCAACCTCACGATTGCCTTCAACTACGGCGCTCGCGATGAAATCGCCCGCGCGGCGTCCCGTATTGCGGAGGCTGCCATCGAGGGGCGGCTGTCGCCGCGGGACGTCTCGCCCGAGCTTTTTGCGACTCATCTCGACACCGCGGATCTTCCCGACCCAGACCTTCTCATCCGCACAAGCGGCGAGCTCCGTGTCAGCAATTTCCTGCTGTGGCAGATCGCCTATGCCGAGTTCGTATTCGTCGACGCTTACTGGCCGGATTTTTCGCGCGAGGTGTTTGAAGCGGCGATCGCCGAGTTCCATCGCCGGTCCCGCCGGTTCGGTGGGGTGAAGGCGAGATCCAGCGCGTGACGCCGGCCGGAATGGGATCGCGCTCCGGCAAGGCGAAAATCGCACCTCAAAGCTCCGACATGCCGAAGCGAATGGTTTCGGCTTTCGTCCTGGCGGCGGTCGGGCTGTTTGCCATTGTCGCGAGTCGGTGGACGTTCGCAGGCCTCGTAGCCATCGCCGGAATCATTGTCGCCTGGGAATGGGCGCGGCTCGTGCGTGGCCGGAGGTTCGACGGAGCAATGATCGTTCAGGCGGCGACCGTCGCGGCGATGGCTCTCTTCGTAACAATTGGAAGATCCGATTTTGCCGCCGCAGCTGCCTGTATCGGCGTCGCCGGAATCATCCTAACAGGCTTCTCCTCCTATACCCTCGGCTGGTCGCTTCTGGGGTTTTTCTATGCTGTTGCCCCGGCCTGGTCGCTCCTCTGGCTGCGCAACGATTCCGATTACGGAACGATTTACGGAACGATGGCGCTTCTCTATTTGATCGGAGTTGCCACCCTGACAGACACCGCCTCCTATGCCGGAGGGCGGCTGATCGGCGGCCCGAAGCTCGCGCCGAGAATATCGCCGCACAAGACTTGGAGCGGCCTCATCGTCGGGATTGTAGCACCGGCGCTCGCCGGTCTTGCCTTTGCCCACCTCCTGCAAGAGACATCCTGGTGGCGGCTGGCAATCATCAGCGTCGTGCTCGGCGCCGCCTGTCAGCTGGGCGATTTGACCGAGAGCGCCATCAAGCGCAGATTTGGAGTAAAGGATATGAGCGGGCTCATCCCCGGTCATGGCGGCCTGCTCGACCGGATTGATGGCCTCTTCTTCGCTGCCATGGCTGCGGCCATGATCGCAGCCTTGCGCAACCCCGCGAGCCCCGGCGGCGGTCTGCTCCTATGGTGACTCCTTGCCAATGAACGTGTCTCGCTCGGCGCTTGCCCAGGAACCCGACAGCGCACCAGCACCACGGCGCGTTTCGGTCCTCGGTGCAACCGGCTCGATCGGCGAGAGCACCCTCGATCTCATTGGCCGTAATGCCTCAGCCTACCGGGTCGTCGCGCTCACCGGGGGCCGTAATGCTTCGCGGCTCGCTGAGCTCGCATTGCGCCATCGCCCCGATTTTGTCGCCGTCGCGGATGAGGCGGCTTGCCCCGAACTTTGCGAAAGGCTCTCCGGCACTGACATCGAAATCGGGGCCGGCAAGGAGGCCATAGTCGAAGCTGCGAGCCGCTCTGCCGATTGGGTCATGGCGGCGATTGTCGGCGCGGCGGGGCTGAAGCCCACGCTCGCAGCCATTCGGCAAGGGACATGCACGGCGCTCGCCAACAAGGAATGCCTCGTTTCGGCGGGCAGCATCTTCATGCGCGAGGTGGCGCGACACGGCACGGCGTTGCTCCCGGTCGATTCGGAGCATTCGGCGGCGATGCAAGCCATGGGCGGGAAGTGTTCGGCGGAAATTGACCGGATGTGCCTGACGGCATCCGGCGGACCGTTCCGCCTCTGGTCACATGCAGAGATGACGCGCGTAACTCCGAAACAGGCGCTTGCCCATCCGAACTGGTCGATGGGCCCGAAAGTCACCATCGACTCGGCGACCCTGATGAACAAGGCGCTCGAGCTGATCGAAGCCCATCACCTCTTCTCGATTGGCGGCGAGCGGCTGGAGGTGCTCATTCACCCGCAATCGATCGTGCATTGCCTTGTCTATTATCGCGATGGATCGGTAATCGCGCAGATGAGCTGCCCGGATATGCGTACGCCGATCGCCTACAGTCTCGCTTGGCCCGAGCGCATGACAACTCCCACCGAACGGCTTGACCTTGCGAAGCTCGGCACGCTCAGTTTCGAGGCGCCGGACGAGCGCCGGTTCCCATCCTTGCGCATGGCGCGTGAGGTGCTCGCGGCCGAGGGGAGCGCAGGCACGGTCTTGAATGCCGCCAACGAGGTGGCTGTCGAAGCATTTCTCTCTGAGCGTATCGGTTTTCTCGCAATCGCCAGCTTGGTGGAAGCGACGCTCGACAAAGCCGCCCATCTATCTGCAGGTCGCCCGGGAAGCGTGGACGACGTGCTGGCGACCGATGCGGAGGCGAGGGCGGTCGCCCGGGCACTTTTGCCGCAATTTGCGCAAGCCGCTCCCGCAATCTAGGAACACCGAAGGAATTCGGTTAACGTCCCTCACTTCTATCCAAGGGTATGACGCATCTTGCTGTCCTATCTCCTCCCGTTTCTGTTCGTTCTGACCGTCGTGGTCTTCTTCCATGAGCTCGGCCATTTTCTTGTCGCGCGCTGGTGCGGCGTGGGTGTCAAAGTCTTCTCCATCGGTTTTGGGCCGGAAGTCGTCGGGTTCGACGACCGGCACGGGACACGCTGGCGCCTCTCCTGGATCCCTCTCGGCGGCTATGTGAAGTTCATCGACGACGACAACGTCGCGAGCGCGCCGGGAAGCAAGGCGCTCGAACAGCTTTCACCCGAAGATCGCAGGCGCAGCTTTCAGGGCAAGCCCTTGTGGGCGCGCGCGGCCATTGTCGCGGCAGGGCCCATCGCAAACTTCATCCTCGCCATCGCGATCTTTACTGCCGTCTTCACCTTCTTCGGCGAGCAGATTACGGCGGCAAAGGCCGATTCCGTTGCCGCCGGCGGCGCCGCTGAACGGGCCGGTTTCAAGCCCGGCGACAAGGTGATCGCCATCGACGGTAAGAAGATCGAGAGTTTCGGGCAGATGCAACGCATCGTCGGCACCAGTCCGGGGCAACGTCTTCGCTTCGAAGTCGAACGAGGCGGACAGACCGTTGAGCTCTACGCCACGCCGGAATTGAAGGAGATCACCGACAATTTCGGGAATACCATGCGCATCGGGCTACTCGGCATCCAGCGAAGCTCGTCGCCCGACGACTGGTCGCTGAAGCGGCACGATCCGCTCACCGCTTTCGTCATGGCAATAGAAGAGTGTTACTTCGTCGTCTCGAAATCCCTTGGTTATCTCTACGACGTCATTATCGGCCGGGAAGCCGCAGACCAGCTCGGCGGACCCATACGCATCGCGCAGGTGTCTGGTCAGGTCGCGACGGCAGGATTTCTTGCCCTTCTCAACCTCACGGCCATCATCTCTGTCAGCATCGGCCTCATCAATCTGTTCCCGATTCCGATGCTGGATGGCGGGCATCTGCTGTTTTATGGCATCGAGGCGATCAGAGGCCGGCCGCTCAGCGAGAACACACAGGAAATCGGATTTCGAATTGGCCTCGCGCTCGTTCTCATGCTAATGATCTTCGCTACCTGGAATGATCTGATTCACCTTAAGTTTCTGTAAGATGCGGCGTCATCCGGGGGACAACGTAGACGCGTAAACTTCAGCGCCCCTCCGTGGGGGCATAGACCAAAAATCGGCCACAAAACCGTGGCCACTTTCGATCCTGGGCGTCTGCGTCCACGGGGGATCGGTGTTGAGGGGGCGACACCAGTGATGGTGCGATCGGGCTTGGCTAAGGGGCTGTCCGCGGCCCTGCTCGCAGTTGTAATCAGCATCGTTTTGCCCGGGATCGCACCCGGTCTTGGCGGCTTATCGGCACACGCCCAATCGGCGGGAACGATTTCCGCAATTCGCGTCCAGGGCAACCGGCGCATCGAGCCCGAAACGGTTCGGACTTACCTCACCTTCAATGTCGGCGATCCCTACAACGTCGCTCAGGTCGACGAATCGCTGAAAGCCCTCTTTGCCACTGGCCTTTTCCAGGATGTCCGCATCCGCCGCGAGGGCAGCGCCGTCGTCGTGGTCGTGGTGGAGAACCCGATCGTTGCGAAGGTCGCATTCGAAGGGAACAAAGAGAGCGACGACGACACCCTGCGCGCCGAAGTGCAGACGAAACCGCGCAGCGTCTATACGCGCGCCCGCGTCCAAGCCGACGTGAAGCGGATCCTCGACGTCTATCGCCGCCAGGGCATGTATTCGGCCCAAGTGACGCCGCAGATCATCAATCTCGACAACAATCGCGTCGATGTCGTCTACGAAGTCAATGAAGGGCCGAGCACCAAAGTGCGCGCCATCCACTTTATCGGCAACGACGCCTTCAGCGACTCGCAGCTTCGTTACGTGGTCAGCACAACCCAGACGAATATCCTGAGTTTTCTCAAGGGCACGAACATCTACGATCCCGACCGCCTCAATCTCGATCGCGAGTTGCTGCGCCAATTCTATCTGAAGAACGGCTATGCCGACGTGAAGATCGTTTCCGCTACCGCCGATCTCGACCGCGACGGGCGCGGCTTCTTCATCACCTTCACCGTGGACGAAGGCGAGAAGTACAAGTTCGGTGATATCGACGTCGAGACCTCGCTTCCGTCTCTGAGCGTCGAGACGCTTCGGCCCGTTATCGTTAGCAGGGCCGGGCGCACTTATAACGTCCAGAGAATCGAGAAGACGTCCGAGGCCTTGACCATCGTTGCCTCGAAAGAAGGGTATGCCTTCGCGCAAGTGCGGCCGCGTTTCGAACGAGACGAACTGTCCCGCACCATCCGCGTGACCTATGTCGTCGAGGAAGGACCCCGGGTCTACATCGAACGGATCAACATCGTCGGGAACTTCCGGACGATGGATCACGTGATCCGCCGCGAATTCAGCCTTGCGGAGGGCGATGCCTATAATCGGCTCCTGGTTGAGGCCGCGAGACGGCGGCTGCGCGCGCTTGGCTTCTTCAAGAACGTCGAAATCGAAACCGAACCCGGCAGCTCCGCCGACCGAGTGGTGCTCATCGTCAGGGTGCAAGAGCAGCCGACCGGCGAACTCTCCTTCGGCGCCGGCTACTCCACGAGCGAAGGCGTCATCGGCGATATCAGCGTTGCCGAGCGGAACCTCATGGGCAAGGGCCAATATGTGCGTCTCGGATTCTCGGGAAGCTTGGAGCGCATGCAGGTCGATTTCAGCTTCACTGAACCCCGGTTCCTTGGGCGCAATCTCGCCGCTGGCTTCGATCTGTTCCACAAGGAGGTGGATTTCTCGAATGTCGCGTCGTTCCGCGAGCGCAATACCGGCGGCAATCTGAGACTTGGGTTCCCCATAGCCAACAACACGCAGCTCGGCTTGCGTTACCGGCTCGAACGTGAAGAGATCTTCGACGTTGAGGATAACGCCTCGCTTGCAGTGAAAGCGTCCGAGGGAAGCGCTTTTGTCTCGAGCGTCGGATACACGGTTGCATACGACACGAGGAACCTCCCGCAAAACCCGTCGAGCGGCGTTTTCGTCTCCTTTTCGCAGGACTTCGCCGGAGTCGGCGGCGACGTCAATTACCTACGGCAAGTGACCGATGCGCGCGGCTATTACCCGCTCACCAGCAAAGTTACCTTGGTCGGACGCGTTCAGGGCGGCTACATCACCGGCTGGGGCGGCGAAGACGTCCGTATGACGGACCTTTTCTTCAAGGGCGGCGAGACCATTCGCGGCTTCGAAAGGGCGGGTATTGGCCCCCGGGACGCTTGTCGGAATGCAACAACCGGAAAGCGTGTGAAGAACTGCACGCGGGATCCCCTCGGCGGACAGGCTTTCTGGGCGACAACAGCCGAGGCTCGTTTCCCGCTGCCTCTCGTTCCTGACGCTCTCGGCATGCAGGGCGCCGTCTTCGTCGACGCAGGCTCCATATTCGAAGCAAGCGACATCGCTCAAAGGGCAGTGGCGAAGTCGGGGAGCCACATTCTCGACGATCCGGAACTTCGCCTTTCGGGCGGCTTCAGCCTCATCTGGCAATCTCCGCTCGGGCCGCTCCGTGCTGATTTGGCCGAAGCGCTGTTGAAGGCCTCCTATGACCAGACCGAGTTTTTCCGGTTTGGTGCTTCGACCAACTACTAGGGCTTGCTTCTTCCCCCGGCTTGGCGTCATTGCTGGTGCCGCGATTCCGAGCGGTGAGCGATATGCAGCACCCGGGCTTTTTCGAGCGCGCTGGGCCTTTTCCGCTGAGCGCCATGATCAATGTCGCCGGTGCCGAACCGGCCGGCGAATTCGATCCGAATATCGAAATTCGGGACGTGAAACCCCTCGACTCTGCGGGGGCAGGCGACATTTCGTTCCTGGATAACCCGAAATATCTCCCGCTCTTCTCTCAGACCTCCGCTGCGGCTTGCCTCGTCGCCCCCAAATTTGCGGGCAGAGCCCCGGCAGCGACGGCCGCCCTCGTGACCGCGGAACCCTATCGCGGCTTCGCGAAGGTGCTCGCGATGTTTTACCCAGACGCGCTTCGGCCGAAGGCTGCGAGGGAGAGCGGAGAGGCAGGACGAATTCACCCGACTGCCCGAATCGAAGAAGGTGCAACCGTGGAACCGGGGGCGGTCATCGGACCGGAAGCGGCGATCGGACGCGGCACGACGATTGCGGCAGGCACCGTCATCGGCTATCGCGTCTATGTCGGCCGCGAGTGCTATATCGGGCCGAATGCCACGCTGACCCACACCCTGGTGGGCGACCGCGTCATCATCCATGCCGGAGCCTCGATCGGCCAGGACGGTTTTGGCTTTGCCATGGGCGGGGGCGGCCACGAAAAGGTGCCACAGATCGGGCGCGTCATTATCCAAAACGGCGTGGAGATCGGCGCGAATACGACCATTGACCGAGGCGCCTTGCGTGACACGGTCATTGGCGAGGGCTCAAAGATTGATAATCTTGTCCAAATTGGGCACAACGTGGTGATCGGCAGGCATTGCGTCATCGTTGCGCAGACGGGAATCTCCGGAAGTGCCGAGCTCGGGGATTTTGTGGTCCTGGGTGGCCAGGTGGGCGTGGTCGGTCACGTCAAGATCGGCGCCGGCGCGCAGATTGCGGGCAGCAGCAACGTGCACGGCAATGTGCCTCCAGGCGCGCGCTGGGGGGGCACACCGGCGAAACCGGTGAAGCTTTGGTTTCGTGAGCTCACACTGTTAAGGCGGCTCGCCGAGCGTAAGGACGCGGGGCCGGCCGACGCTAGCGGCGACAGCGGGGAATAGGCCCATAGCCCGCGGGAGTAACGACGATGAATGAAAGCGGCACCAAGAACATGCTTGGGAGGGCGGAAGTCACCGATATCATTAAGCTGCTGCCGCATCGCTACCCGTTCCTGCTTGTCGACCGCATCATCGACATGGACGGCGACACCTCGGCCACAGGCATTAAGAACGTCACGGCCAACGAGCCCTATTTTCAAGGTCACTTCCCCGGAAACCCTGTCATGCCCGGTGTTCTCCTGGTGGAGGGCATGGCCCAGACGGCGGGCGCGCTCTGCATGCGCCACATCGAGGATTTCAAAGAGCCGCCTCTCGTCTATTTCATGGCGATCGATCGAGCGCGATTTCGCCGCCCCGTCGTTCCCGGCGACACAGTTCATTATCACGTGCAAAAGATTCGCAATCGTGGGCGCGTGTGGCGATTCAAGGCGCAGGCTTTGGTGGACGGAACACTCGTCGCCGAGGCCGAGGTCAGCGCCGTGATCGTCGACAAATAGGCCGTCGGCAGCGTCATGGCCAAGGTGCATGCGACCTCCGTGGTCGATCCGAACGCCGAGCTTGGGGATGAGGTGGAGATCGGCCCTTTTTGCGTTGTCGGGCCTAGCGTCACACTCGGCGACGGCGTTATCCTTCATTCGCACGCGGTGGTTACGGGGCGAACAACGATGGGCGAGGGTTGCCGTGTCTTTCCCTTCGCCTCAATTGGTCACATCCCGCAGGACCAGAAATATCGGGGCGAACCGAGCCGGCTGGAAATTGGCTCCAACACAGTTATCCGCGAGCATGTTACGATTCATCCCGGCACCGAGGGCGGGGGGCTGGTCACCCACGTGGGATCCCATTGCCTTTTGTTAGCCGGAGCACATGTCGCTCATGACTGCAAGGTCGGCAATCACATCATTCTCGTCAACAATGCCACTTTGGGGGGGCATGTTACGGTCGGCGACCATGCCATTCTCGGCGGACTTAGCGCGGTGCATCAATTCGTACGTATCGGCTCTTACGCCTTCGTCGGGGGCGTGTCGGGCGTGGAGAAAGATGTGATCCCGTTCGGGATGGTCATCGGAAACCGGGCGCATTTGTCCGGCCTCAACATTGTCGGATTGAAGCGTCACGGCTTTGGCCGAGAGCAGATTCACGAACTCCGTCAGGCCTACCGAATGCTGTTCGCGAGCGAAGGCACTCTAAAGGAGCGCCTGGAAGACGTGGAGAATATGTTTGCCACCAACCTCCTCGTGCGCCAGATCGTCGATTTTATCAAAGGCGGCTCGGGTCGATCCTTCTGCACACCCAACCATGTCCCGACGACAAGCCAAGCCTGACGCGAGCGAAACGAAGGACGCTTTCAGGCCGCTCGCGGTCATCGCCGGGAACGGAAGCCTTCCGCTCGCGGTGGCGGAGGCGGCGGCAAGGACCGGGCGCCAGGTTCACATGATCGGCATTCGCGGCGAGACGGACCCTGCAATGGAGCACTTTCCGCATGCATGGGTGAAATGGGGCGAGGTGGGGAAGCTGTTCGCGACCTTGGAGGATCGCGGCTGCCGCGATCTTGTCATCATTGGCGGGGTCAGAAGACCCGATCTTGCCAAAATCCGCTTCGATTCCGGCGTCATTCGGAATCTGCCGCGTCTGCTGCGGCTTGGGCTCGGCGGCGATGACACATTGCTCTCAACAGTCGTCCGTTTTTTTGAAGAGAAGGGCTATCGCGTGCATGGCGCGGGGGAGGTCGCGCCAGAACTTCTTGCCTGCGAAGGCTCTCTCGGAACCGAGGCGCCCTCTCCGGAGAGTCTCGCAGACATCGAAAGAGGCTTTGCGGTGGTTGAGGCACTCGGCCGTTTCGATATCGGGCAAGCCGCCGTCGTCGCTGGGGGAAGGGTCCTTGCGGTCGAAGCGTCGGAGGGAACAGACGCGATGCTTGCCCGCTGCGCGGTCTTGCGCCGGGAACAGCGAAGCGGCGTAAGGTCAGGGGTACTCGTGAAAGCGCCAAAGCCCGGTCAGGAGCAACGTGTAGATCAACCGACGATCGGCCCGGATACGGTTCGCCATTGCGTTGAGGCTAGGCTGGCCGGCATTGCTGTTGCCGCTGGCCTTGTCCTGGTTGCTAACCGCTCTGAAACCGTCGCAGCCGCCGACGAGCAAGGTCTGTTTCTCTATGGCGTCAGGCTTCACCAAAGCAGTGCCGTCTAACCAAACCGCCGGAGCGCTTGGTTGCCAGGGCGACGCCCTCGAAGCCTTAGACGAGTGTTCGCCCCTAAGGCTGTTCCTGGTTGCCGGTGAGCATTCCGGCGATGCCCTCGGCGGAAAACTGATCGAGAGCCTGCGCGCGCTTTCGCCGCGTCCTCTCTTGCTCAAAGGTGTTGGCGGTGCCTTGATGAGGGAGCAGGGCTGCCCCTCTCTGTTTCCGCTTGCGGAGATCGCGGTGATGGGGCCCCTCGACATCCTGCCGCGCTTGCCGGCGATCTGGCGCCGGATCCGCGAAACGGCCGAGGCTGTAATCGCGCTTCAGCCCCATGCCCTCGTCATCCTCGACAGCCCGGAATTCACCCATCAGCTGGCAAAGCGCGTGCGGCGACGCGCCCCGCAAATTCCAATCGTGAACTACGTCTCGCCCACTGTCTGGGCCTGGCGTCCGGGACGGGCACGAAAGATGCGCGCTTATGTCGATCACATTCTCGCCATTCTGCCGTTCGAGCCGGAAGCGCATCTTCGGCTTGGGGGCCCTCCTTGCAGCTATGTGGGACACCCGCTTGTTGAGAAACTTGACTGGATCGAGAGCTTGGATGCTGAGAGCCTGCGCCGGCGGCTCGAAATTCCGAAGGATAGACTTGTAATCGTGGTTTTGCCGGGCAGCCGCTCGAGCGAGGTCAAGCGGCTGATGCCAACCTTCGGCAGCGCGCTAAAGATCATTCAGGACGAACGGATCGAGAGTTTTGAAGTGATCCTGCCGGCCGTCGACACCGTGCGAGGTCTCGTCGAAGCCGGAATGGCAGATTGGCCCGTCACGCCCCATCTCGTTAGCAGTGAAGAGGACAAATTCGCCGCCTTCAGGATCGCGGGGGCCGCGCTCGCAGCCTCAGGCACCGTCACGCTTGAGCTTGCTCTCGCCGGCACGCCCATGGTCGTGGGATACCGCGCGGACGTGCTCGTCTCCAGTCTACGTTACCTGCTTGTTACGCATTCGGTGGTGTTGGCCAATCTGGTGCTCGGCGAGAATGTTTTTCCGGAGTTTCTGCTACAGAATTGCACACCGGAAAACCTGGCGGGGGCGCTCCTGCCTCTCCTGAGGGACGGCCCGGAGCGGGAGCGTCAGCTTCAGGGTGCGGCTCGGGTCAAAAAACGTGTGCACGAAATCGGAGGGCCGCCGAGCCAGCGTGCGGCCAGAATCGTGCTCGATTACGCCGTGGCGGAACGCGCCTGGCTGAGCACTTGCTAGGGCGCACGCTGATCGAACGGCACATAGGCCCGTTCGGTGTGCCCGGTATAGAGCTGCCGCGGTCTCCCTATACGCTGGGAGGGATCTTCGATCATCTCTTTCCACTGTGCGATCCAGCCGACGGTGCGGGCGATCGCGAAGAGGACGGTGAACATCGATGTCGGGAAGCCGAGCGCCTTCAGCGTGATGCCGGAATAGAAATCGATGTTCGGATAAAGCTTCTTCTCGATGAAGTACTCGTCATTCAGCGCGATCTTTTCGAGTTCGAGCGCGACTTTCAGGATCGGATCGTCGGGATGCCCGAGTGCCTCAAGCACCTCGTGGCAGGTCTTCTGCATGATCCGCGCGCGCGGATCGTAATTTTTGTACACGCGATGACCGAAGCCCATCAGCCGGAAGGGATCGTTCCGGTCCTTGGCGCGCCGTACGTATTCCGGAATGCGTTCGACGCCGCCGATCTCCTGAAGCATTTCAAGCGCCGCCTCGTTGGCGCCGCCATGGGCGGGGCCCCAGAGGCACGCAATTCCCGCCGAGACGCAGGCAAAGGGATTGGCGCCCGAGGAACCGGCGAGCCTCACGGTCGAGGTTGAGGCGTTCTGCTCATGGTCCGCATGCAGGATGAAAATGCGGCGCATGGCCCGAGCGAGCACCGGATCGACCTTGTACTCCTCGCAAGGCACCGCGAAGCACATATGCAGGAAGTTCGAGGAGTAATCGAGCTCGTTCCGCGGGTAGATGAAGGGCTGCCCGATCGAATACTTGTAGGCCATTGCGGCGATCGTCGGCATCTTAGCGATCATGCGGACGCTCGCCATCTCCCGCTGCTGAGGATCCTTGATGTCGATCGAGTCGTGATAGAAGGCGGAGAGCGCGCCGACGACGCCGACCATGACCGCCATTGGATGCGCGTCACGGCGGAACCCGGTGTAGAACCGGGTCATCTGCTCATGCACCATTGTGTGGCGCGTGATGAATTTGACGAAGTTGTCGTACTGCTTCTTGGTCGGCAGCTCGCCGTAGAGGAGCAGGTAGCACGTCTCCATGAAGCTGCCCTGCTCGGCGAGCTGCTCGATCGGGTAGCCGCGGTAGAGCAGAATTCCCTTATCGCCGTCGATAAAGGTGATCTTGGACTCGCAGCTCGCCGTCGACGTGAAGCCCGGGTCGTAGGTGAAATGACCCGTCTCCGCGTAGAGCGTAGTGATGTCGACGACGTCCGGCCCGAGCGCCCCCTTGCGGATGGGCAGCTCATGCCTGCCGCCGTCGACGATCAGAGTCGCCTCAGCGGCCTCAGGCTTGTGAATTTCAGCGACGCTCATGGAAGCCTCCAGGAACACTCCGCTTGTCGGAACGCATTTTGCCAGCACTTAGTGGTGCCGCGTTAGCGATTTTTTTGCATTGCGGCAAAGACAGGGCCAATGTGACGCAGCGCAGCAACGCTGAATGCACAAAGCTTAAGCAGATTCGCGCTCCAAGGCTTGGTCGCGGATGCGAGCGAGAGATTCTTCCCGCCCAAGCACATGCAACACATCGAAAATCCCAGGCGAGGTGGTTCGGCCCGTGAGGGCCACGCGCAGTGGCTGCGCCACCTTGCCAAGCTTCAACTCGGTCTCCGCAACGAAGCCCTTCACGCAGTTCTCCAACGCCCCTGGCGTCCAATCGCCCAAACTCCCAAGCCGTGGCAGAAGTCCCGAAAGGACCCTGCGGCCAGCCTCGTCCAGGAGCTTTCTCGCCGGATCATCGAGCGGGAGGGGCCGCTTAGCGAAGAGGTAGGAGGCGCTGTCGAGCAGTTCGACAAGGGTCTTCGCCCGCTCTTTCAAGCCGGGTAGGGCGGCTGTGAGCTTGTGCCAGCCGTTGTCGCCGATGCGCTCCGAACGCTCGCCGCCATCCGGAAGCTCCGGAACCAGCGCCTTCAACCGGTCGATTAGCTCACCGTCGGGTGTTTCGCGGAGATAGTGGCCGTTCAGATTTTCCAGTTTGGCGAAGTCGAACCGGGCGGGCGAGCGGCCGATGCCGTCGAGATCGAACCAGCGGATCATATCGTCGGTCGAAATGATCTCGTCGTCGCCATGGCTCCAGCCGAGCCGGACGAGATAGTTGCGCAAAGCGGCCGGAAGGTAGCCCATGGCCCTGTAAGCCTCTACGCCGAGCGCGCCGTGGCGCTTGGAGAGCTTCGCGCCGTCAGGTCCATGGATCAGCGGCACATGAGCGAAAACGGGAAGCGACCATCCCAGCGCGCGATAGATCTGCGCCTGCCGCGCGGCATTCGTCAGATGATCCACGCCGCGAATGACATGCGTGATGCCCATGTCGTGATCGTCGACAACGACCGACAGATTGTAGGTGGGGGTGCCGTCGCTGCGGAGGATAATGAGGTCGTCGAGGTCCTTGTTGGGAAAGACCACACGCCCTTGTACCCGATCCTCTATGACCGTCTCGCCGTCGCGAGGGGCCTTGAAGCGGATGACGGGCTTCACTCCTTCTGGGGCTTCGCCCTCCTCGCGCTCGCGCCAAGTCCCGTCGTAGGTTGGCGCTCGGCCCTCGGCTCTCGCCCGCTCGCGCATGGCGGCAAGCTCCTCGGCGCTCGCATAGCAACGATAGGCTTTGCCTTCGGCCAAGAGTTGCTGGGCGATGTCTCGGTGGCGCGGGGCGCGGGCAAGCTGATAGACGGGCTCTCCGTCCCAGTTGAGCCCGAGCCAGGAGAGGCCGTCTATAATGGCGAGGATAGCTCCCTCGGTCGAACGCGCCTGATCCGTGTCCTCGATGCGCAGCAGCATTTTGCCGCCATTGGCCCGGGCGTACAGCCAATTGAACAGCGCTGTGCGGGCACCGCCGATATGGAGATAACCGGTCGGCGAAGGGGCAAAGCGCGTGACGACGGTTTTAGCCATGGAAGCACGACGTGCAGAATCGATGGGAAATTTCGGCCGACGTGATGTAGCATAGAGGAGGGGAAAGGTCAGGACGGGACTCGGTAGATGCCGGGGCGCGATGAGCGGCCCTGGAGCCATGGGGGCGCTCATCCAACTGACGCTTTAGGCCCGAGGTAATCCGTCGACTACTTCCGTAGAATTGCGAGAGTGAGCGGGTGATTCTTCTGTCCGTTCGCGAGGTAGTAGTGGATTCGAATGAAAAACGGGGTGCCGCGGTGCCAATTGGCTTAGCAGCGCAGCGGCAAAGAATTGGAGAAAGAATTGATGAGGCAATTACGGCCGTACTGAATCACGGTAAATTCATCCTCGGGCCAGAGGTTGCCGAACTTGAATCGCAACTTGCACTTTTCTGTGGGGCCAAGCACTGCATAACTTGCGCGAGCGGCACGGATGCACTCCAGCTGATTTTAATGGCGGAGGGCGTGAGTGGTCGCGATTCCGTGTTCGTGCCGGCCTTCACCTTTGTCGCGACCGCAGAGGCTGTCGTTCTCTCTGGCGCAATACCAGTGTTTGTTGATGTATTACCGAACACTATGAACGTTGATCCGTCCAGCCTCGAGTCCGCGATTTGGGAGGCGAAACGCCGCGAACTCAATCCGCGGGCTGTGATTGCGGTGGACTTATTTGGTCAACCTGCCGACTACGCATCGATATCCGAAATTGCGAAGTCGCATCACTTGACGTTGATTGCAGATGCGGCCCAAAGCTTCGGTGCAAGCTTAAAAGGTCAGAGAGTTGGCAAGCTTGCAACCTACACAGCCACGAGTTTCTACCCTACAAAACCATTCGGCTGCTTTGGAGATGGGGGAGCCATTTTCACCGAAGATGAGGCTAAGGCCAAATTGTTGCGATGCCTACGGGTGCATGGTCTGGACGATCGACTGCAAAGCGTCCGCCTCGGCGTGAACAGCAGGCTGGACACGATCCAGGCTGCCATCCTGATCCAAAAACTAACGATCCTCCCTCGGGAGCTCTCATCGAGACAGGCAAATGCCACTTACTACGATGAGCAGCTCAGGGACGTTGTGCAAATCCCAAGCTTGATCCCCGGAGCGTCTTCGGCGTGGGCCCAGTACACGATTTTATCCAAAGACCGCGATGTAATTGCCCATGCCTGTCGCGATTCAGGCATTCCGACTGCCATTCACTATCGAGTTCCGCTACACTTGCAAGCTGCGTATCGGCAGTATCCCACCTCACCTGGGGGACTATCAAACTCCGAATGGCTGTCTCAGCGTGTCCTAAGCCTGCCGATGCACGCCTACCTTACTCAGGAGTCGATTCAGCAGGTCACCTCTACAATCAGAGCGACAATAGGTCCTCTCAAGGCAAACTAGGCATGTCAACGCATCATAGAGGTGGCGAGCTGGGCACAAATATTTCCTCAAGTGCAGTTGGCCGAATTACCATGCAGTTCTTCGCGAGCCTCTGCGCGCACGTTTGGCTCGCGATACAAAGTGCCGTGCGAGATCGCCTCTGCCCTGAGACCCAGAACGGTCCATGTCGCTGAAGAGATTTTCTCACTCGCCTTTTGTGACGAGTTTGGGTAGCGCTCTAGCCGAGATTTACATTCGTTTGGTGTTTCGCACGAGCCGTATCTATAGGGATCCGGCCGACACTGACACGCAGCTCTTAGCACATCATCCTCAGATATTCGCATTGTGGCACGGCCAAGGACTTATCGTGCCTATGATCAAACCTAAGACACACGCCGATATTGCCGTAATTGTTTCTCGTCATGGTGATGCGGAGATAATGGCAAAGACACTCCAACGTTTCGGTATGCGCGTCATTAGAGGTGCCGGTGATGCCGGAAGGCGTCCAAAAAACCGTGGAGGCTCCGCCGCATTGCGAGGAGCATTGCGGGCATTAAAGGAGGGTGCAACCTTTGCGATGACTGCAGATGTTCCACCCGGCCCGGCACGCAGAGCCGGGGAGGGGATCGTACTACTTGCGAAGCTGTCAGGCCGGCCGATCGTACCCTGCGCCTTTGCAACGAACCGCTACATAGCGCTCGACAGCTGGAGCAACTTCACCATCAACCTTCCACTCTCTAGCCTTGCCATCGTTGTCGGTCAGCCTCTTTGGGTTGCATCCGGTGCCAGTCCAGCCGAGCTAGAGAGTGCGAGGCTTGCGGTTGAAGACAGTCTCAACCATGTAACGAAGCGGGCCTACCAACTTTCAGACAGCAAAGATCCTTACTTGAAACGGAGAGCTTTGCCCGATGGCATGGTGCAGTCGCCGACCTCCTTACCTTGAAAGCTAACCACGAGTGTGGGTGGGCCAATATGAAAATGTCAGGTCGTGCTCGACTCATCTGGCGAGGTTGTGAGACTTGGAAGATGCTTCAGGCCAAAGTTTACATTTGCTGGCAACATTGGACTATCCACAGGCCGACTGGAGTGTCGAATGCTGCGGCAATGAAGCTCCATTATTTACGAGCAAGGTCCCAGTACGACGGCTTCAATGTCACCTCCTTAAGCAATCAAACAAATTCGGTGGCGGGCGCCCGCATCAGGGACAGCCACTCTAACCTGGGCAATGCAAGAGGCAGCCGCGCATTCAATTCATCGGAACTTCTTTGTTAGATCCGCGAATGGCTCCGGATCAGCAAAATCCCATACCAGTGGCCGTTATCGGGGTCGGCTATTTTGGACAATTCCATGCAGAGCATTATGCGCGGAACCCGCGCGCCAGGCTGCTCGCCGTAATAGACACGGACGAGACGCGAAGGAACACCGTTGGGGCCAAGTTCGGTGCAGAACCAGGGGCTGATTACCTCAGTGTTATCGGGCGAGTGACTGCAGCGAGTATCGCCGTTCCGACACCCCAGCACTTCGAGATCGCACAAAGACTGATTGAAGCCGGCGTACACGTACTGGTCGAAAAGCCAATAGCCGAGAACTTGAGTGAGGCTCTTTCTCTCTCTCGTCTTGCAGAAACGCGTGGAACAATATTGCAGGTGGGACATGTAGAGAGGTATTCCAGCGCATATAAAGCGCTTTCGAATTTGATCAGTCGGCCTCTATACCTGGAGTGCTATCGTATTTCTCAGTGGAAAACCCGAGGAGTCGAAGTGGACGTAATTCTTGACCTCATGATCCATGACATTGACATGGTTCTTGGTCTGGCGGACTCGCCGGCAGTTCACGTGGATGCAGTCGGTACTCCGGTGCTCAGTAGTAAGATTGATTTGGCTAATGCGCGGATCACCTTTGGGTCGGGATGCGTCGCGAACTCCACGGCAAGCCGTGTGAGTTACAAGACGGAGCGCCGCATTCGGGTGTTTCAAAAAAACAGCTACATTATCTGTGATTTAAGCGAGGCTCGGATTTTCGCTTATTTTCTGAGGGGTGACCCCAGGAGAGATGGCATTGCCGCAATAGAAACCCAATCTTTTGACATTCCTAAAGAGGACAGCCTCGCAAACGAAATTGATGCTTTTCTCAATTGCGTTGCCACTGGTCGCAAACCGCTGGTCGACGGTCGGGCGGCTTGTGAGGCTCTGCGAGTTGCGAATTTGATCAACGAAAGCATTGATGAACACTTGAGCATGGTCGTCGACGATAGAGCACCGCGAGATTAGGGAGCGCTTCAGCTTCGCCTCCTCCTCGTCGACGAAGAGCGACAACAAATCGTTTGGTGTCGCCGAGCTCGATCATGAGGATCCCCGCGCATCCCGAGAGCGAAATGTTTGGCATGGAGACGCGTTCGGGAGGTTCGTAGCTTGTGTTGAGACGGGTCTGATCGCGTCGATCTTACGCGGAAAAATTCGTGACACTTCCGAGAAAAGCCGCGTGTGATCCTGGTGCTAAGACCCTGAGGCATCGCTTACGGCGGACGCAAGATCGCTCCGGTGGGTTCGTCCGACATTCGGCGGCGCTCGAGGAAGATTGCCGCATGGCGGAGATCCTGATTGCGCTGTTTACAGTCGGTCGATTCAAGGCACCCGGCACCGTCATCGATCGCTCGCGCGCTCAAAGAGGGCGGGGCGCATGCGCTCTACCTAGACGGGCTATCGATAAGGAGCGAGAGCGTCGCCGAAGCGCGCGGTCGAAGGCCTTGGGTGGCCGGAGAGGGGGATGGCCGCACGGCCGCACACGCATGGCGGGCGGGTTTACGCCCGCGGTCTCGACGAGGACGAGGATGCCGAGGAAAGCGCCTTCAGCGGCAATCCGGAGGAATGACGCATCCCCCGGTCGCCGCCCCGGCAAAGCACGAATGACGGCAGACGCTAATACCGCCGAATGAGTCCGACGAGACGTCCCTGAACACGCACGCGGTCAGGCCCGAAGATGCGCGTCTCGTAAGCGGGATTGGCAGCCTCAAGGGCGATGGAATCGCCCCGCCGGCGGAGGCGCTTCAACGTGGCTTCTTCCTCATCCACCAGGGCGACGACGATGTCGCCGTTGCCCGCATCGTCGCATTTCCTCACGATGATGGTGTCACCTTCCAGGATCCCGGCGTCGATCATCGAATCACCGCGTACTTCCAGCGCGAAATGCTCGCCCTTCGAAAGGAGCTCGGGCGGCACCTCGATCGTGTTAAGGCGCGTCTGAATCGCTTCGATGGGAACGCCGGCGGCGATCCGCCCCATGACCGGAACGCTGACACTCTGCGGCAGAGGCTCGCCCTCGGCGACCTGCGGCACCCGGCCGAGGCTCCCTTCGATGACGCTCGGCGAGAACCCTCGGGTCCGGCCGGCGGCAAGCGGCTGCGGCATGGATTCGGGAAGCCGCACAATCTCCATGGCGCGCGCGCGATGCGGCAGGCGCCTCAGGAAACCGCGCTCCTCCAGCGCCGTAATGAGCCGATGGATGCCCGACTTTGACCGGAGATCAAGCGCCTCTTTCATTTCGTCGAAGGAAGGCGGCACGCCGGATTCCTTCAGGCGCTCGTGAATGAACATGAGAAGCTCTTTTTGCTTCGCGGTGAGCATCTGGTCCCCTTAAAGCCTGGGCTGCGCGCCCTTGTACAAATCATGAACAGTTTATCTGTTCTAGTTGTGTTCCGCAAGAGGCAATGGCCCATATATCCCCTTGGGATACGTACTGGCATAGGTTATCCTCAGCTTCTTGCACGCGGGACCGTTCCGCGATTCGAGTTGATGGGGAATTAACTCAATGTGTTTTGGCGGCGAATGGTCGTTCCACAGAGTTTGGTCTTGGGCTGCTCGAAACTGGGCGTGGGTGATGCCACACCCAATATTCGAGGCGGCAACACAGGAGGTAAGAAATGAGGTTCAGATGGTCTGGCACCATATCCCGATCACTGTCGGATGGTGGTTCGGCCACAACTTCATTCCCTGTTGCGAGGCAAGGGTGATGATCGCTGATACCAGTGAGGGCGTTTTGCATAACCTCGCAATGCGCTGGCAGTCCGATCTTCCAAACGGCAGTTCAGAGGCAACGCTTATAAGCGGGAAGCGACGGCTCATTCCCTTGGCTGCGAGATTTGACGGGGAAGCGGGGGCTCGCCTGACACCATTAGCCTCGGAGGTATCAGCCATTGCGATCCCACCCGGCGAATACCTAATGAGGATAACGATAGTTTCTGGCCAAAAAAGTTGGCAAAGCCCGCACGTCTATCGAATGTTTATTCCTGGGGAAGGACAAAGCAATGGTCACTTCAATGTAAGCATTGATCACACGGTGCAGCTCAAACAGGCGACTTAGAAAATGGCTCGCGGCAAATATCTCAGCCTAGAGGAGGCACGTAAGCAGAAGGGTGGCCTCGCACGCTTCGCTAAAGAGCACCCTTCCGAAGGCAGCGAGCGCCTATTTGACCGCCTCTTGCGCGCTATGGCCTTGGGCGGGGAAAAGCCAAAAGCAAAAGCTCGAACATCAAGTGAGGCTGCTTCCTCAGATTGTGACGAAACTCGAACTCCCAAAGATACTTCTGAAGATGCTTAGGCGAGACCCAGATATGCGTTCCGTTGATGCCGCGCTTCAGCGCAGCCCAGAACGCCTCAATGGTGTTTGTGTGCGTGTCGCCGCGCGTCCATTCCTTTTGCTCGTGGTTGATTGATTCGTGGTCGTATCCCCACAGTTTCAGGCTCATAAAGCCTCGGCCTTCATCCGTCGCGATCCGCGCGCCTTCGCGGACATATTTGCGAATAACCCGCGTGACAGTGCTGCCCTTGCGGTCAGGAATGACGCGAGTGAGCACATCGCCTTTGCGCTCGACCATGCCGAGCACAACCGTCTTGTCATCCTGTCCGAGCTTGTCCTTGCCGCCGATGTACGCCTTGTCGGCCTCGACAATCGGGCGACCGCCACCGCCAAGCATGTCGTCGCCGTCAACGATGCCCATGTATTTGCGAAGCTCGTGGCCGATGCGCCAAGCCGTCTTGTAGGTCACACCAAGCTGGCGTTGCAGTTCCTTCGCCGCCACTCCGTTCCGCGTCGTGGTGAACATGTACATGGCGTAGAACCACTTTTGCAGCGGCGTGCTGGACCGCTCGAAGGGCGTGCCGACCATCGGGTGAATGTGGTGCCCACACCAAGGGCAGCTATAGGCGGGCTGCTTAGACAGCCGCGCAAAGCGACCTTCCTTGCCGCATTTGGGGCAAATCTGGAACTCGCCGTAGCGCACCTTCATAAGGTGGTCCAAGCAAGCCTGATCGTCGGGAAAACGCTGAAAGAAGTCCTTGATTGTGAACGTCTTAGGCATAGTGCCCTCCCACGCCATTCTATATAGGCGGGCACCTTACGTATTTCAAGGGGATATATGCGGGCAATGGGCCCCACATCTGGCGTTTTCACGCCAGCGGAGGCTTCCGTCTCGACGATTCGCGTTTCTGGTTGATTAACCAGGCCGGTCTCGCCGTGGATTTGGACCTACAAGGCGACGATCTTCACCCGCTCGCCTGCCTTGAGTGGCGGGGCGTTTGGCGCGACCACCACGAGGCAGTCGGCCCTCGCGAAATCCGCCATCAGGGAGCTGTCTTGGGCGAGCAGGGGGCGGACAAGGCGCTCGCCTTCCGCCGTCCATTCGGAAACAGCGCGCATATAGTGCTCCCGCGGTCCGTTGGCGGGCATGCCCTCGGCAAGGATCGCCTCTTCAAAACCACGCCCAGTATCGCTGAGCCCAAGCATGCGGTTCAGCATCGGAACAAGCAGCACGAGCGCGGTGATGACGGCTGAAACCGGGTTGCCGGGCACCCCGAGCACACGCTGCTGACCGATCCTCCCGAACAGCACGGGCTTCCCCGGGCGCATCGCCATTTTTCGAAAGACGAGCTGGAGTCCTTCGTCTTCAAGGGTGGCGCTCACAAGATCCCGCTCGCCCACCGACGCCCCGCCGATGGTGACGAGAATGTCCGCGGCTCGTCCCGCGTGGGCGAGCGTGGCGATGCTCTCCTTTGTGTCCTTGGCGATCCCAAGCAGCATGGCCTCGCCGCCGTGCCTCTCGACAAGAGCAGCGAGTCCCGTTGCCGCGGATGCAATGATCTGGTCCAGCCCTGGCTTCGAGCCTGGGGGGACCACCTCGTCTCCTGTGGAGAGGATCGCCACCTTCGGCTTCCGGCGCACCGGAATTTCGGCGTGGTTCATGGCCGCCGCCAGCATCAAATGCCGCGGCCCGAGCTTCGTCCCTTCCAGCAGCAAGGTCTCGCCTTCGCGGAAGTCCTGACCGCAGGGGCGGATGAAGCGCTCGGGATCGACGGTGTCGATCGTGACAATGTCTGCCGAGAATTCGGCATGCTCTTGAATGACGATACGATCAGCGCCGTCCGGGACGGGCGCGCCCGTGAAGATGCGCACGGCGTCGCCTTCTTCGACGCTACCGCCGAAGCGCTCTCCGGCGACCGACTCCCCGATTACGCGCAGCTTCGCCGGCAGCGACGCGACATCCTCACTGCGGACTGCGAACCCGTCCATGGCGGAGGCAGCAAAGGGCGGTTGCGTGAGGCGGGCTTCGAGATCTTCGGCAAGCACGCGTCCGAGTGCCTTGTCGACCGGAACGCGTTCGGCGTCGAGGGGGGCAACTCCCTCGGTGACAAGCCGAACCGCCTCAGAAACCGGGAGCAGGGTCATCGGGCCGTTGCTCCTTGTACGCGGACCTCAGCCGCGGCGAAATCTGCCCGAGCGGCCGCCGGTTTTCTCAACGAGCCGAATGCCGGAGAACTCCATCCCACGATCCGCCGCTTTACACATGTCATAGATCGTGAGGCATGCGACCGAAACAGCCGTCAGCGCTTCCATCTCGACGCCCGTCTTCCCCTCCACCTTGGCCGTCGCTTGTACCCGGACGCCAGAGGGTTCGCGCGAGGGGAAAAATTCAACCACAACCTGCGTCAATGGCAGCGGATGGCAGAGCGGGATCAGCTCATGCGTTCTCTTCGCAGCCATGATCCCGGCGATGCGGGCGGTCGCGAGCACGTCCCCCTTCGGCGCCTCGCCGCTCAGGATCAAGTCGAGCGTCTCAGGCATCATGGTGACGAAGCCTTCCGCAATCGCCGTTCGCTCCGTCACGGCCTTTTCGGAGACGTCGACCATGCGCGCCTCGCCGGTCTCGTTGAGATGGCTCAAACGCGCCGTCATTGCGCTGCTACCGTTTGCGCGGCGGGGACGCCGGTCAGAAGCGCGCGCGTCGCGGCGGCAACGTCCACCGCGCGCATCAGACTTTCGCCGACGAGAAAGGCGCGGACCCCGGCGTCCGCGAGGCGAAGAAGGTCCGCATGAGCAAACATGCCGCTCTCGGCGATGACAATTCGATCCTTGGGGACGAGTGGCGCCAGTCTTTCCGTGGTAGCGAGCGTCGTCGCGAAGCTCTTGAGGTCGCGATTGTTGATGCCGATCAGCTTGGCCTCAAGCCGCAGCGCCCGCTCAAGCTCCGCCTCGTCATGCACTTCCACGAGAACATCCATGCCAAGCTCCTGCGCGGTATCGGCGAGCGCGCGTGCGGTGCCGTCATCCACGGCGGCCAGAATGATGAGAATGCAATCGGCGTCCCAGGCCCGCGCTTCGAGCACCTGATACGGGTCGAGCATGAAATCCTTGCGCAGGGCGGGCAGCCCGGTGGCGCTCCGCGCGGCGGTGAGGTATTCGGGCGCTCCCTGAAACGACGGTGTATCGGTCAAAACCGACAGGCAGGCGGAGCCGCCGTTCTCATAGGCGCGGGCGAGAGAAGGGGGGTCGAAGTCGGCGCGGATCAAACCTTTTGATGGGCTCGCCTTCTTGATCTCGGCGATCAGCGCAAACTCAGCGCGGGCGAGCCGCGATCCGATCGCCGAACCGAATTGGCGCACCGGCGGAGCGGCCAGAGCGCGCCCGCGCATTTCCTCTAGAGGGCAGGCGGCCTTCGCCGCCTCGACCTCGCGTTTCTTATAGGCCAGGATTCGCTCCAGCACGTCCGCCATGGTCAAACCTTAGCATGGCTGAGCTCGACCAGAGCCTTCAGCACGCCTATCGCTTTCCCGCCGTCGATCGACTCCGCCGCGATCGAGACCCCCTCGCGCAAGGTGTTCGCCTTGCCCGCGACGAGCAACGCTGCCCCAGCATTGAGGAGAACGACGTCGCGGAAGGGGCTGATCGCACCTCCGAGGAGAGCGCGAATATGAGCGGCGTTCTCCACAGCATCTCCGCCGAGAAGGTCTTCAAGCCGTACCTCGGGAAGACCGGCATTCCTTGGCGACACTTTGAAGGTCGAGACGCGACCGGACTCGAGCACGGCCACGTCGCTGATCCCGGTCGTCGTCAGTTCGTCCAACCCATCGCCTCCATGCACGACCCAAGCCCTTTGCGTGCCGAGGAGCGCAAGAACGTGGGCCACCGGCTCCACCCATTGCGGAGCGAAAACGCCGACGAGCTGGTACTTGGCGCCAGCCGGATTCGCGAGGGGGCCAAGCAGGTTGAAGATCGTCCTTGTGCCAAGCTCGGCGCGGACCTTGGCGACATGGCGCATCGCAGCGTGATGGTTCGGCGCAAACATGAAGCCGAGCCCGCAGCCGGAAATGCAGGCCGAGATCGTCTCAGGCGCAGCATCGATGTTGACGCCGAGCGCCGCCAGCACATCCGCCGAGCCGCAGCGCGAGGAAATCGAGCGATTTCCATGCTTGGCGACCGGAACTCCGGCGCCAGCCACGACGAAAGCGGAGGCCGTGGAGATGTTAAAGGTTCCCTTCGTATCGCCGCCGGTGCCGCAAGTGTCGATGGCGCCCGCCGGCGCTCGGACGGGGAGGACTCTCGTCCGCATTGCGCGCGCCGCGCCGGCGATCTCGTCCACGGTCTCGCCGCGCACGTGCAAGGCCATAAGGAAACCGGCGATCTCTGCCGGCGTGGCAACGCCCGACATGACGTAGTCGAAGGCCTCGGCTGCCTCGTCTTGAGTAAGGCTTTGCCCTGACGCGACCTTGGCAATGACACCGCGAAGGTCGGAAAGTCCGGAAGCCTGCTCGAGCCCGAGGCTAGAGGGCACCGATCGCTTCCCTCGGGCTGCCAGACGCCCGGGCGCGGCACTCGACCCTCGCAAGGTCGAGAAAGTTCGCGAGCAGCTGGTGCCCATGCTCGGAGGCGATGCTTTCTGGGTGAAACTGCACCCCATGCACCGGGAACTTTTTGTGCTGAAGGCCCATGATCACGCCATCGGAGGTTTGCGCCGTGATCTCCAGCTCTTCGGGGAGCGTCTCCCGTTCGACGACGAGCGAGTGATAACGGGTCGCGGAAAACTCCTGCGGAAGCCCGGCGAACACGCCCTTGCCCGCATGCTGGATCTTCGACAGCTTGCCATGCATCAGCGTCGGCGCCCGCACAACGCGGCCGCCATAGACTTGGCCGATCGACTGATGGCCGAGACACACTCCGAGGATGGGCACGTCCTTGCCGGCTCTCTCGATCAGCTCCAGGCAGATGCCCGCCCGATCCGGGTCGCAGGGACCGGGAGAGAGAACGATCGCCGCCGGCGCCTCCGCGAGCACCTCATCGACCGTGACCTTGTCGTTCCGATAGACGCGGCAGGTCGCCCCGAGCTCCCCGAGGAAATGGACGAGGTTGTAGGTGAAGCTGTCGTAATTATCGATCAGCGTAAGCATGATGCTGGTGTTAATCCCGCGCGGCGAGCGCCGTCAAGCGCGCCTCCAGGGCGACATGCGCTATGCCCGTTCCACATCCCGAGGGGTTAGAAAGAACTCAAGTTTTCCGCTGTTCACGGCGACGTCCTTCCACCCGCCGGCAGCGAAGCGCGCGACCACCACTGCGGCGGTCGGCAGCTTCGCCTCGATGCGGTCCCTAAGGTGCTTAGGACCGGAGCCGACCAGATCGAGCGCGAACAGCTGGAGCTCGGGATTGTGGCCGACGAGCAGGAGCTGGCTTGCCGTAGACGGCGCACTTTGCACCACGGCAAGCAGCTGTGCGGGGCTCGCGTGGTAAATGCGATCCTCATAGACGATCTGCGGCTCCGTCTTCAGCTCCGGCAGAACGAGAGCGAGCGTATCGCGCGTTCGGCGCGCCGTGGAGCAAAGCGCAAGATCGGGGACGAGGCCGCGCCGAGCGAGTGCCTTTCCCATCACCGGGGCATCAGCCCTGCCACGGCTGTTGAGCGGCCGCTCATGGTCCGCCAGCGCCGGGTCCTTCCAGCTCGATTTGGCGTGTCTGAGGAGGATGAGCGTCAGCATGAGGGGTGCAGCCTGCGTCACTGACCGCGTTTTGCACGAGCGGCGAACCGCACGGCTTCCTCTGCCGCGCGAAATAAGGCCGACGCCTTGCTCACGCACTCGGCCTGCTCGCGTTCCGGGACGGAATCGGTGACCACGCCGGCGCCGGCTTGCACGTACATCACGCCGTCCTTCAACACCGACGTCCTGAGCACGATGCAGGAATCCATCTCGCCATTCGCCGAGAAATATCCGACACAGCCGGCATAGAGGCCGCGTTTCTCGTCTTCCAGCTCGTCGATGATTTCCATGGCCCGCACCTTCGGTGCGCCCGAGACGGTCCCCGCTGGAAAGCCGGCCATCAAGGCGTCGATCGCATCGCGCTTGGGGTCGAGCCGTCCCTCCACATTCGAAACAATGTGCATGACCTGGCTGTAATATTCGAGAAAGAAGGAGTCGGTGACCCGCACGCTGCCGACCTCCGCGACGCGCCCGACGTCGTTTCGCCCAAGGTCGAGAAGCATCAGATGCTCCGCCCGCTCTTTCGTGTCGGCGAGGAGTTCCGCGGCAAGCGCCTTGTCCTCTTCCGGCGTCGTTCCACGCGGGCGCGTTCCGGCGATCGGCCGAATGGTGACGACACTGTTTCGCGCGCGAACGAGGATCTCAGGACTCGATCCGGCAACGGCGAAGTCCCCGAAATTCAAATAATAAAGGAAGGGGGAAGGATTGACGCGACGGAGGGCGCGGTAGAGCGAAAATGAAGGGAGCGAGAACGGCGCTTCGAAGCGCTGGCTGAGCACCACCTGGAAAATGTCGCCGGCAGCAATGTATTCCTTGGCCCGCGCGACCTTTTGCATATAGGCCTCTGGGGACGTGCAGGCCTTCGGAGCCGGGTGTTCCGGTTCCGCGGCCGGGTCGCTGAGGTGGGGCAGGGGCTGTTCGAGGCGGTCGAGCGCGATGCCGATGCGTTCGCCCGCGCGCAAATAGGCCACCTTGGCGCTGAGGCCGCTGGCGGGACGGACAGGGGTCACGACCGTCATCTCGTCCTTCACCGCATCAAAGATGACGATCAAGGTGGGGCGGACGAGAATGGCGTCAGGCACACAGAGCCTGTCCGGTTTCTGAGCGGGAAGATGCTCAATGAGCCGCACCGTGTCGTAGCCCATATAACCGAAAATGCCGGCGGCCATCGGCGGCAGGGCGGGCAGCAATTCGATCGCGGACTCGGCAAGAAGAGCACGCAGCGAATGGAGCGTAGGAAGCGGCGAGGGCGCAAAGGCTGACGCATCGGCTTGCGGATTTCGGTTCAGTTCCGCGCTATTGCCATTCGCGCGCCAGATCAGATCCGGCTCACAACCGATAATGGAATAGCGGCCGCGGACCGCGCCGCCTTCGACCGATTCCAAGAGGAAGCTGTTGGGCCGCTCATGGGCAAGCTTCAGCATGGCCGAGACCGGCGTTTCGAGGTCCGCGACCAGCTTCGTCCAAACGACCTGCGCCTTACCCTCCTCATAGAGGCGCGCGAAGGTCGGGAAATCGGGCTCGATCGGAGTGCCGGACGGCCCCGGAAGCGGCGTCACCGAAGCGGCCGTTGCCGTGCTCATTGCGTTTCGCTGCCGGTCAGCTTTGCAAGGGCCTGCCGATTGACCGTGACGCCGTAGCGCTGCTCGAGCGCCGCGAAATATTCGCCGATGATGTCCTCACCAACGAAATTGGCGAGGCGCTTTTTGAGCTGCTGCTCGCTCGGTGCATCGAGCGCCGGCGCGGTATTCACTTTCTCCACCTGAAAGACGATGCGCGCCTCTTCGACACCAGAGGGCGCGGAACCGTAACCACCTTGCGGCAATGCGAAGGCCTGCCTGACGGCAACGGGAAGAATGTTGACGGCAATGCCGTCTCGCTTCAAAGCCTCCGAAGACACCACCTGCGTGTTCAATTGCTTGGCGATATCGTCGAGGCTCTTGCCGCTATTTAGGTCCTTGATGAGGTCGTCGGTATATTTGGCGAGGCGAGTGCGCTCTTCGTTTGCGCGCCAATCCTCGGCAACCCTCGGCTTCACCTGCTCGAACGGGCTGACCTGCTCCGGCGTAATGCCGAGGACCTCATACCAGACCAGTCCCTCATCCTTCGCATCGATCGGGTCGTTCTCGACGCCCGAATCAGTTGCAAAGGCGGCGTTGAGCAACTGGGTCTTCTGGGGCACTTCGATCGGCTTGCCGTCGAGGCCCTTCCCCTCCCGGTCGACCTGGTCGAACAGCTGGTAATTGAGTTTGAACTTGCGGGCGACTTCGGAAAGCTGCCCGCCCGCCGCACGCTCGTCCTCGATCTTGTCGTGCAGGTCGAAAATAGCGGCTTGGGCGCGCTCTTTGAGCAGCTTCTTCTCAAGATCGGCTTTCGCCGCCTCGAACGTGACGTCTTTCCCCGCCTCGACCCGCGTGACGCGCAAAAGCACCGTCTTGCCAAGCTGGCCTGTGACGGGTTCGCTTACTTTGTCCTTTTCCAGCTTGAAGGCGGCTTCTGCAATCGCGGGGTCGGCCAACTCGTCGCGCTTGAGCAGGCCAAGATCGATATCGTCTTCGCTGAGACCCTGTTCTTTGGCGAGGGCGAGAAAATCCGTGCCGGATTGAGCCTTTTTGTAAGCCGCCTCGGCGGCGGTTTTGTCGGCAAACGGAATTTGCTGCACCTTCCGGCGTTCCGGCGTCCCGAGCGTAGCCTTCTCTTGGTCGAAGGCGCCCTTGAGCTCAGCCTCGGTAATCTGGACCTGGCCCTTTACAGCATGGGGTGTGACGGCAAGGACGCCGACTTTGCGGAACTCAGGCTGAGTGTATTTGGCCTTGTTGTTCTCGTAGAAGCGCTTCAGATCGTCGTCGTTCGGATTCGGAATGGCACCGGCCGCGATCCGTGGCACCACCACATAGCGGAGGCTGCGCGTCTCGTTGTTGAACTCGTTGAAGGCGGCAAGAAAAATCGGCGGAATCGTAGCGCTGCGGCCGATGGTCGATAGCAATTGCCGCCGCAGATTGTGCTCGCGCTCGAGCACAAGATAGCTTTGCTCGCTGAGGTCAAGGTTCCGCAAGGCCTGCTGCAGGGCGATCGGGCTGAAATTTCCAGCCGCATCTTTGAAGTTCGGGTCGCTTTTGATGTTTTCGAGCAGCGATTCGTCGCCGATGCCGAGGCCAAGCTGCTTCGCATGGGCATCGAGCGCCGCTCCCCCGATCAGACGCTCCAACACTCTGTTGTCGAGGCCTTGTTCGCGAGCTTCTTGCATCGAGAGAGCACGCTTCGCATCCGAACCCATCTGGCGAAGGACGTCCTGCTGCGCGCGCATATAGTCTTGGGGCGTGATTTCCGTACCGCCAACGCTGACCAGAGTCTGGCTGCCATAGCCGCGGATGAAGTCTTCGATGCCCCAGATCGCAAAGCTGACGACCAGCAGACCCATCAGGATCATGCCGAACAGCCGCGCCGCTCCTTTTCGCAAAGTGTCGAGTGCCACGCCTTGAGATTCCTTCCTTTAGGCTGTTGTATCTTCTCGCGTCTCGGGGCCGATGTGTCATTCCTGACGCGCGCGGGCCGCATCATAGGTAGCAAGCGATAATGCGGCAAGGCAGACGCCTTTTTGAGCTGAAGGAGGGTCAGGCGTGAGCGCGAACAAGCCTCTCGTGGCCGGAAACTGGAAGATGAACGGCCTTGCCGCCTCTTTGGCGGAGATTCGGGAGCTGCTCGCCCGCTTGGGGCAAGAGCCCGTGCCTGGAGCGGATGTTATGGTTTGTCCTCCGGCGACTCTACTCGACCGGGCGGCGGCTATTCTCGAAGGAAGCGGCGTGCTGCTCGGTGGCCAGGATTGTCATCCGAGCTCCCAAGGTGCGCACACCGGCGACATTTCGGCTGAGATGCTCGCAGACGCCGGAGCAACCTCCGTCATCATCGGCCATTCGGAGCGCCGCCAGGACCATGGAGAGACGGACGAGCTCGTCGCGGCTAAGGCCGCCGCGGCCTATCGGGCGGGGCTTCTCGCCATCATCTGCGTCGGTGAAACGGAAGCCGAGAGGCGGGAAAGCCGGACGCTGGAAATTGTCGGGCGCCAGATTGAAGGCTCCGTCCCTGCCTCGGCAACAGCCGCGAACACGGTCGTTGCCTATGAGCCGGTTTGGGCGATTGGGACGGGACTCACCCCGACACCTGCTGACGTCGCCGAGGTACACGGCTTCATCCGGGACCGCCTGAAAGCCCGGCTTCGCAGGGAAGGGGCCGGAATTCGCATCCTTTATGGGGGCTCGGTTAAGCCTCAGAACGCGAGGGAGCTTCTCGGCATCCCCGATGTGGATGGGGCTCTGGTCGGTGGAGCGAGTCTTAAAGCCTCCGATTTCTATGCTATTCTGGCAGTCTATTTGGGGGACCGGGGTCACGTGAGGAAGGGCGGGGCCGGCTCGTAGCGGCCATACAGCTCTTCCCGTCATGGCCCCTTGAGGGTGACGATGACCGGTCGGGTTGGAAAGGCGCCTTCCTTTAAGCAAGTGACGGTGCTCGTGAGCTTCGCTGTGCTTTTCGCCGCGCCGGCGAGCCTTGCCGAGCCGCTCGACAAGGAAAGCTGCGCAAAGCTCCTGATCGAAAGCAAAGAGCTTTTGAACAAGGACATGAAAGCGGCGCTCGAGCACGGACCGGATTGGGTGAAAAGAAACCTCAACCCGGAAGCCATCGAAAAGGTGCGGCATTTTTTGAGCGTCGAGGAGCAGCTTCAGTTCCGCTGCCGTGGCGGCGGGGTCGACAAGGCTTCGCTCGAGAAGGCCTCGACGGTTCCCTTGCCTGATCGAAATCCCGGCCGCAGTTCGGCCATCGATAGTGACGTGAAGCCTAGCCAAGCCCTGGCGGATTCAGCTAAGACACCGCCGGGTAAGGCTAAGGCGACGCGATGATCACTGTTATTCTCGTCATTCACATCATGATTGCGGCGGCATTGATCGCCGTTGTGCTGTTGCAGCGCTCCGAAGGCGGCGCGCTCGGCATCGGCGGCGGCGGCGGCGGCTTCATGACCGGCAGGGGTGCCGGAAATGCCCTGACCAAGACCACCGCAGTGCTCGCCGCCATGTTTTTTGCAACGAGCATGGTGCTGACGATTCTGGCCGGCCGCCAGAGCGCCCCGACATCTATCTTTGGGGAGGGTGGCCGAGGCGGAGGGGGGAGCCTGCCTGGCCTGGTTCTTCCGTCTACGCCGCCCGCGGCGCCTGGCGCGCCCGCGCAACCCGCGCCGCAGAAGCCACAGCCGCCCGGGCCGGCGCAGTAGCAGCCGACCGCTACTGCGAGGCACAACACTCGCCTGTCTTAACGGTGAATGATCGCAAGCCTGGGCTTACGACTCATGGCGCTTTCGGTGTAAGGTCAAGGCCCATGGCGCGGTACATCTTCATTACCGGCGGCGTGGTTTCCTCTCTCGGCAAGGGATTGGCGTCTGCCGCGCTCGGCGCGCTTCTGCAAGCGCGCGGCTATAGCGTCAGGCTGCGGAAGCTCGACCCCTATCTCAATGTAGATCCGGGAACGATGAGCCCCTATCAGCACGGGGAGGTGTTCGTCACCGATGACGGGGCCGAGACGGACCTCGACCTCGGGCATTACGAGCGCTTCACCGGACGCCCCGCATGCCAGGCCGACAACATCACCACCGGACGCATCTATCAGCAAATCATCGCCAAGGAGCGTCGCGGCGATTATCTCGGCTCGACCGTGCAGGTCATCCCGCACGTCACCGACGCGATCAAGAACTTCATCACTCAGGGTAATGACGGGATCGATTTCGTTCTGTGCGAGATCGGCGGCACCGTCGGCGATATCGAGGGACTTCCGTTCTTCGAGGCGATCCGGCAATTGGGCAACGAGCTTCCGCGCGGACAATCGGTGTTCATTCACCTGACGCTCGTCCCTTACATTCCGAGCGCGGGAGAACTGAAGACGAAGCCGACGCAGCACTCCGTCAAGGAACTGCGCTCGATCGGCATCCAGCCGGACGTGCTTCTATGCCGCTGCGAGCGCCCGCTGCCGAAGGACGAGCGGCGGAAGATCGCGCTCTTCTGCAATGTGCGGCCGGAAGCCGTGATCCAGGCGCTCGACGTGGCGAGCATCTATGAGGTGCCGGTCCGATATCACGCCGAGGGACTGGATCGCGAGGTTCTGGCCGCCTTCGGCATTAACAATGCGCCGGAGCCGGACCTTGAAGGCTGGCGCGAGATCGTTGAGCGCATCGCGAGTCCGGACGGCGAGGTGAATGTTGCGGTTGTGGGCAAGTACACCGGACTCAAGGACGCCTATAAGTCGCTGAACGAAGCCCTGATCCATGGCGGCATCGCCAACAAGGTCAAAGTCAATCTGCAATGGATCGAGTCGCAAACCTTCGAGCAGGATGACGCCGCGGCGCATCTCGAGGAGGTGCACGGCATTCTCGTGCCCGGCGGTTTCGGGGAGAGGGGATCCGAGGGAAAGATCCAGGCGGCGCGCTTCGCGCGGGTGAGGGGCGTTCCCTATTTCGGCATTTGCTTCGGTATGCAGATGGCGGTGATCGAGGTTGCGCGCAATCTCGCCGGCATCGACGAAGCGAGCTCGACAGAGTTCGGGCCGGCGCCGGAGCCCGTCATCGGCCTGATGACGGAATGGATGAAGGGCGAGGATCTGGAGACTCGGCAGGCCAACGGCAATCTCGGCGGCACGATGCGGCTTGGCGCCTATGACGCCGTGCTGGCGAAGGGAAGCAAGGTCGCCGAAATTTACGGCACAACGCGTATTTCTGAGCGGCATCGTCACCGCTACGAGGTAAACACGCGCTATCGAAACAGGCTCGAAGCGGCGGGCTTGCGCTTCTCCGGCCTGTCGCCGGACGGGCTTTTGCCGGAGATCGTCGAGATTTCCGAACACCCCTGGTTCATCGGGGTTCAGTTCCACCCCGAGCTGAAGTCACGGCCCTTCGAGCCGCACCCGCTCTTCTCATCCTTTATCGGCGCGGCCGTCGAGCAGTCTCGCCTCGTCTAGCGAGACTGCCCGGGGAACCGTTCGCTATTTCCGCTTCCGAGATGCCGGCGCTGATGCGGCGGGCGGAACTTTCGATTTCGCCTCGCCGCGCTCGGGGATCGTGGTGTCGGCGGAAAGGAAGCCGGACTTGAACAGATAGCCGGCCGCGCCGGCGCCGACCAAGGGCGCGACGATGAATAGCCAGAGCTGGGTGAGCGCCGCGCTGTTCGTTCCAGCACCGACGATGGCCGGCCCGATGGAACGGGCGGGATTGAGCGACGTGCCGGTGATGTTGATGCCGAAGAGATGGAGCGCAATCAGCGTAAGGCCGATGGCGAGGCCGGCGAGCTCGACCGGCGCGCCTCTCTGCGTCACGCCGAGGATGCAGACGAGGAAGAAGAAGGTGGCGAGCGCCTCATACAGGAAGGCGGAAACGACGCCATATTCGCCGAGATAGCCCGTTCCCCAACCATTCTGGCCGAGCGACCCGGTCCAGCCCGATGCCTTACCCGACAGGATCAGATAAAGCACGGCGGCGGCGGCGATTGCGCCGAGCACCTGCGCGACGACGTAGCGGATCAAATCCTCCAGGCTCATGCGGCCGGCCGCGTAGACCCCGAAGGACACCGCCGGATTGATGTGGCAGCCGGAGATCTGACCGATGCCGTAGGCCATCGCCACGATGGTAAGGCCAAAGGCGGCGCCGATGCCGAGGCTGTCGATGGCGGTGGCGCCCGAGCCCATGCCGCTGATCACAGCGGCCCCGCACCCGATCAGGACAAGCGCAAAAGTCCCGACAAATTCTGCAATTGCCTTGTTCATGATGACTTCCCCCCGAAAAACTCCAGATAAAGGCAAATTGCTTGTACACGCAAACGGGGAGTTGCATCCAATCCCAACTTCGCGGCTTCGCTGACGGCTTGAGCGGAGCGGCCCTCGACGAGAATTCCGTTATGATTGGCGCATGTCGGATCATCCTCTCACGGCCCTTCGCGGCACGCTGATTAGCTTCACCGACGATCCATTCCTCAGCGACCCGGCAAAGTGCTTCAAGCACGAGCCGGATGGGCTGATCCTCTGCCGCGACGGCTTGATTGAGGCAGTTGGGCCTTACGAGGAACTGCGCCCGCGGCTGCCGGAGTACGCGCGGATCGCCGACTATTCGGGCTCGATCCTCTCCGCCGGCTTCATCGACACGCATGTCCATTACGTGCAGACGGAGATGATTGCCGCACCGGGGAAGCAGCTGCTGCAATGGATCGAGGACTACGTCTATCCGGTCGAGGAACGCTTCACCGATGAGACTCATGGCCGGGCTGTCGCCTCGGTCTTTTGCGATGCGCTTCTCGGCAACGGCACCACAACGGCTTGCGTCTATTGCGCCGTCTACCCGCAGTCGGTCGATGCGCTGTTCGAGGAAGCGCTGAAGCGGAACCTTCGGCTCATTGCCGGCAAATGCATGATGGACTGCAACGTGCCCGAGGCTTTGCGGGACACGCCGCAGAGCGGCTACGACCAGTCGAAGGCGCTGATTGCGACATGGCATGGGAAGGGGCGGCTGCTCTATGCGGTCACGCCCAGATGGGCGGGGTCAAGCACCCCGGCGCAATTGGAGGCCGCCGGCGCGCTCTGGAAGGAGCACCCCGAGCTCAACATGCAAACGCATCTCGCCGAGAACCGGGACGAGGTCGCTCTCATCGCGAGGTTGTTCCCGGACCGCAAGGACTTCCTCGACGTGTACGACCATTACGGGCTCGTCGGGCGGCGTTCAGTTCTCGGCCACGGCATTTGGCTCTCGGAGTCGGAATTCGCGCGGATCCATGAGCGGAACGCCTCGATCGCGCATTGCCCGACCTCGAACCTGTTCCTTGGCAGCGGCCTCTTCCGCATGCGCGCCGCAAAGGATCCGGCGCGTCCGATCCATGTCGGTCTCGGGACGGATATAGGTGCGGGCACGAGCTTTTCGCTGCTCGCGACGCTCAACGAGGCATACAAGGTCGGATCGCTGAACGGCGCGCCTTTGACAGCCCTCGAGGGCTACTATCTCGCCACGCTCGGCGGTGCTCGCGCGCTCGGCCTCGAAGATCGGATCGGATCGCTCCAGCGGGAGCGCGAGGCGGATATCGTCGTACTCGATCCAAAGGCGACGCCGCTGCTCGCGTTTCGCACCGAACGCGCATGCTCCTTCGAAGAGCTTCTGTTCGTCCTGATGACGCTCGGCGATGACCGCGCCGTGCGAGCGACTTATGTGGCTGGCGGGCTGGCGCACTGCCGCGGTCCGGTTGACGCCTGACCCTCCGCCCCCCATGGTCGGCGCATGACCGCTCCGATCAAACCTGCTCCGAGCGCCGTTGTTGAGATCGGCGCTGCGCGCTTCGGAAATGGCCTGCCGCTCTCGGTGATCGCCGGACCATGCGCGCTCGAGAGCCGCGATCACGCACTTGAAACCGCCGCGGCCCTGAAGGAAATCGCCGCGCGGCTTGGCCTCGGCCTCGTCTATAAGACCTCCTTCGACAAAGCGAACCGGACGAGCGCGGGAAGCGCCCGCGGCATCGGGCTCACACAGGCACTGCCGATCTTCGCCGAAATCAGAGAACGCGCCGGACTTCCCGTCATCACCGACGTTCATGAGCCGGATCAATGCGCGCCTGTGGCCGAAGCGGTCGATGCGCTGCAAATCCCTGCCTTTCTTTGCCGGCAGACGGACCTCCTCGTTGCCGCCGCGCGCACGGGAAAGCCGGTGAACGTCAAAAAGGGACAGTTCTTGGCCCCTTGGGACATGAAGCATGTGCTCGGCAAGGTCGTCGGCGCCGGCAATCCGAACGTGCTCGTTACCGAGCGCGGCGTGTCCTTCGGATACAACACCCTCGTCACCGATTTTCGCGCGCTGCCGATTCTCGCCGAGGCCGGGGCGCCGGTGATCTTCGATGCCACCCATTCGGTGCAGCAGCCCGGAGGGCAGGGGAGCGCGAGCGGCGGCGAGCGGCGCTTCGTTAAGGTCCTCGCCCGCGCTGCCGTTGCCGTCGGCGTAGCCGGTGTTTTCATAGAGACGCATCAGGATCCTGACCGCGCACCCTCCGACGGTCCGAACATGCTCCCGCTGAACGAGGTTGAGCCGTTGCTCGCAGAGCTGATGGAGATCGACTGTCTGGCGAAGAAGCGCCCGCAAGCACGCGGCTGATCATCACGACGGCGAAAGCAGGCGTCCCGCCGCCGGATCGAAGCGCCAGAGCGCCTCGTTGGTGAGATGCGTTCCGCCCCACCAGCGATCGATGCGGTTATGCGCGGCATGGTCGGCGCCGCTGGCTTGCACATCTTCCCCTAACGGTGTGAGCCTGAGGCCGCTATGCAGATAGGTGGTCCTCGCTTCGGCATCCTCCGGGCGGAAGGGCGCGTTCACCAGGCCTTCGACCAGCGGTTCGTCGGCGAGAGCAAGCCCGTCGAGGAGACGCCAAAAGCTCAGATCGCCTATGAACACGGCCTCCTCCTTCTGCTGCACGGCCGCAAACAGCGCCGGCGGCGTGATGTTGCCAGGGGCGAGCGCCTCGAGCATCTGCTGCTCGGTCCGCGACAGCCCATTGGGACCCGGAAGCTCTTCCAGCATGCGCCGCACGGCCGGCTTGAGGAAGGGAAGGTTGGAAAGGTCGCGCTCGAGAAGCGCCGCCCAGAGCTCAGGCGTCGGCGCGCGGAACGCATCCCAAGCCTCGCTGGCAAGGGAGAGCTGACCGGCTGTCACTTCGCGCTCGGCGCCTCGGAAGGCAAGGATGCTTTCCGGCGTCTGGTTGCCGAGAAAGTCGCCCGCCTGCACCAGGCGGAGGGTATTCCCCTCCAGCGGATTCTGGTGAAACCAATCGAGCAACTGAAGGAGCTGAAGCTGATCGTAAAGATCGTGCTCGAACCAAAGCACCACCCGCTTGAAGGCGGCCGAATGCGCTAGTCCCCGGTCCCGGGCGTCGAGAAGGCCTCGCACCAAGTCAAGTTCGCCGCCATCGCCTGCGAGGTATTCGGCGCGAAGGGCGGTCAGTTCGGCGAGCGTGTCGGTACGAGGAACCGGGCCTTCATTCAGAACGTCGCGCCAGGGGAGAACCTCGGTTCCAGGAAGAGCGCGGCGGAGGATATTGCCGGCACAATCGCCATTGGTGATGATGAGGTCGCCTGCCGTCAGTCCCATCAGCTCCGGCCGCGATAGGGTTGAATGTCCTGATCGGGCAGCCAAAGACCCTCCGGCGGGCCGCCATATTGCCAAAACACGTCGATCGGGATGCCGCCGCGCGGATACCAATAGCCACCAATGCGCAGGAAGGCCGGCTCGATGGCCTCAACGATCCGCTTACCGATCGAGACAGTCGCGTCTTCATGGAAGGCGCCGACGTTGCGGAAACTGGCGAGATAAAGCTTCAGCGACTTCGACTCGAGCAGCCAGCGCTTCGGCGCGTAATCGATGACGAGATGTGCGAAATCCGGCTGGCCGGTGATCGGGCAGAGGCAGGTGAATTCGGGCGCTGTGAAGCGCGCGGCGTACAGCGTTTCGGGATGCGGATTCGGGACCCGCTCGAGCAGCGCTTCCTCGGGAGAGGCGGGGATTGGCCTCGGCTTGCCGAGCTGCTTTGGCCTCGCGGGCTTTGCGGCCAAGGGGACTACTCCGCCGCGCGCAGCCGAGGTTCGGCCGCGCCCGGCCCGGTATAGATGCATCCCTCGCGGCAGCTGTCGCGCGAAACCTGGATCTCAGCGAGTCCGGGGATCTTGTTGTGGAGCCTGTCCCAAATCCAGGTCGCGATACGCTCGAGTGTCGGGGTGGTCAGCCCGTCTACCTCGTTGAGCAGGCGATGGTCGAGCGTCTCGCGCGCCTCGGAAATCGCCGCCTCGAGCTCCTCGAGATGGAGGAGGAGGCCGGTCTTCGGATCGGGCTCGCCGTCGACGCTGACGCGCACGCGGAAGGAGTGGCCGTGCACGCGCGCATTCGGGTGCCCGGCCGGCGCCGAGGGCAGGAAATGGGCGGCCTCGAAGAGAAATTCCTTGTAAATGCGCATGTTGCGTCTTTAGGCGATTTCGCCGGTTGCCGCCAGCCAACGGTCCCTTCAGGTTAAGGCAAGCCGAGCAGCTTATGCGTCTGTAAACTCAGGCGCCATTTCGGATGCGCGAGGCAATAATCGACCGTCGCCTTGAGGTTCCCCGCGCGCTTGTCGCCGGCGTCCATCGGCTGAAGGAGGAAATGAGAAAAATCGAGGTCCTCCACCTCTGTCGGATCGAGCGCAGCTTGCGGATAGACAAGCTTCAGCTCGTCGCCGGAGCGCTGCAGGAGCGGCGCGCCGGCCTTCGGGCTCACGCAGATCCAGTCGATGCTGGGGGGCACCGGCAGGGTGCCGTTCGTCTCAATGGCGATCTCGAAACCGACCGCGTGGAGCGCGGCGATGAGCGGCTCATCGACCTGCAACATCGGCTCGCCGCCGGTCAGGACCACGAAAGGCGGCGTGCCGCTATTGCCATGCCACGCCCTCCGGCAAACCTCCGCAAGCGAAGGAGCGTCGGCGAACTTGCCGCCGCCAAGGCCATCCGTGCCGACGAAGTCCGTATCGCAAAAGGTACAGGTCGCGGAGTCCCGATCCGCCTCGCGGCCAGTCCAGAGATTGCAGCCGGCAAAGCGGCAGAAGACGGCAGGCCGTCCCGCCTGCGCGCCTTCGCCTTGCAGCGTGTAGTAGATCTCCTTGACCGCATACATGCCGGGAACTTGGCTCTTGCGACATCCGGGAACAAGGGTGCCGGATACGGGCGCCAACAACAAAGCCTATGACGCCGCACGCGACTGCGACGCGCGCCATTCGGCATAGCCCTTGGCGCGGAGCTCGCAAGCGGGGCAAACGCCGCAGCCATAGCCCCAATCGTGGCGCCGCCCGCGCTCGCCCCTGTAGCAGGTGTGAGTGTGCTCGAGGATCAGCTCGATCAGGGGGTCACCGCCGAGCTGGCCTGCAAGCGCCCAGGTCTCGGCTTTTGACAGCCACATCAGCGGTGTCTCGAGCTTGAAGGGAATTTCCGTACCGAGCCTGATCGTCGCCTCTAATGCGCGGATGGTTGCATCGCGGCAGTCCGGATAGCCGGAATAGTCGGTCTCGCACATGCCGCCGACGAGCACCGTCAGGCCCCGCCGATAGCCGAGCGCTGCGGCATAAGTGAAAAAGATGAGGTTACGGCCCGGCACAAACGTGCTCGGCAGGCCTGACGCGAGGGTGACGATCTCGGCGTCAGAGGTGAGGGCGGTATCGCCGATCGCGCCGAAGCTCGTCAGGTCGAGGCTATGATCGGGACCAAGCCGCGGCGCCCACGCAGGAAAGCGGCGCGCCATTTCCTCCCGCACACGCGCGCGGCATTCGAGCTCCACCCCGTGGCGTTGGCCATAGTCGAATCCGACGGTTTCGACGCGGTTGTAGCGGTCGAGCGCATGAGCGAGGCACACGGTTGAATCCTGCCCGCCGGAAAAGAGCACGAGAGCGCCCATCTCGGCGGCAGCGGTCATCACATGCTCCGGCCGTCGAAGGGCGTCAGTTTGAGGGCCGCCACATCAAGATCGTCGAGACAGCGGACATTAATGCCGAATCCCGCCTCGCCGCTCTCGTCCTGTCCGCTCGCAAAGGCCGAGATGCCGCAATTCCGGCAGAAGAAGTGGCGAATGACCCTCTTGTTGAACCGGTACTCCGCCAATTGATCCTCCCCTTTCAGCAGTTGGAACTGCCGCAATCCGACATGGGTCCATAGCATTCCGCGCTTTTGGCAATAGGAGCAGTTGCAATCGAAGACCGGCGTGAGGTCGGTCTCAACCTCGAACCGGACCGCGCCGCAATGACAGCCGCCCGAATATTTTTTTGTCTCCGCCATGGCCTTGCGCTGAACTCCCAACCGGATAAAAGGCGCCGCGAAACCTGTCACGCGGCGCTGTGACACGCAACCCAAGGCCTCTCCCAAAGGACCGGACAATGACCGCAATCGCCTCCGTTATCGGGCGGGAAATTCTCGACAGTCGCGGCAACCCCACCGTCGAGGTCGATGTGGTGTTGAAGGACGGATCCTTCGGACGCGCGGCGGTCCCGTCCGGCGCCTCGACAGGCGCGCATGAAGCGCACGAGCTTCGTGATGGCGGCAAGCGCTATGCCGGAAAGGGTGTGCGCAACGCGGTCGCGGCGGTGAACGGCGAAATCCGCAAGACGATCGACGGTCTCGACGCAGCCGATCAGAAAGGGATCGACGAGCGGTTAGGAGAGCTGGACGGTACCGACAATAAGAAGCGTCTCGGTGCAAACGCCATTCTCGGGGTGTCGCTCGCGGTCGCGAAAGCGGCGGCTCGGTCCAGCAATCAGCCGCTCTATCGCTATCTCGGCGGTGATGCCGCGACGCTCCTTCCAGTCCCGATGATGAACATCCTGAATGGCGGCGCGCATGCCGACAATCCGATCGATTTTCAGGAGTTCATGATCGCGCCCGTCGGCGCGCCGAGCTTCGCCGAGGCGCTGCGCATAGGCGCCGAGATCTTCCATGCGCTGAAATCGGCCTTAAAGGGGGCGGGTCACAACACCAATGTCGGCGACGAGGGCGGCTTCGCCCCAAATCTTGCCTCGACCCGCGACGCGCTCGACTTCCTCATGGCGGCGATCCGCGCCGCCGGCTTTACGCCCGGCGAGGACGTGTTCATTGCCCTCGATGTGGCGGCGACCGAGTTCTACGCCGACGGTCGTTATGAGCTGAAAGGCGAGGGGCGCACGCTGACGGCCCCCGAGTTGATCGCCACCTATGCCGACCTCACCGCCAACTATCCCATCTATTCAATCGAGGACGGCATGGCCGAAGACGATTGGGCGGGCTGGCGGGCACTCACCGAAACTCTCGGCAAGAAGGTGCAGCTTGTCGGCGACGATCTCTTCGTCACCAATGTCGCTCGCCTGAAGCAAGGTATCGAAAAGAGCATCGCCAACGCCATTCTCGTCAAGGTCAATCAGATCGGAAGCCTGAGCGAGACGCTTGCTGCCGTGCGCATGGCGCAAGAGGCCGGCTATGCCGCGGTGATGTCGCACCGCTCCGGGGAGACGGAAGACGCGACAATCGCCGACCTGGCCGTTGCCACCAATTGCGGGCAGGTCAAGACGGGCTCACTCGCCCGTTCGGATCGCGTCGCCAAATACAACCAACTCCTCCGCATCGAGGAGGAACTCGGCGCCACGGCGCGCTATGCCGGCAGCACGGTGCTCCCACGAGCCCGCTAACGCGGGGCCGACCCCTCATACAAGAAAGCCGTTCCCCCCTCACGACGAGGAGGTTCAAGCCGCCATGACGATGTAGAATTCCGTCGCCTCAGGCTCGTGCGGGGCAAGGCTGGTGCGCTTCGAATCGTTCCAACTCGCGAGTTTCACGACTTGACCGCCGCGCTTGCCCGCATGCGAGTTGCCGGATGGCGGCTCAACCGGTGCCACGATGTGAAGACCGTTCAAGTCGAGAAAGAAGGTGTGATCGCCGAAGGCTTGGCTGAGCTGGGCTGCCGCCGGATGATCTTCTGGAATCGCCTCTGCGTCGAATTGCTCC
>WUUC01190963.1_pt1 | contig 47247 bp, 35 predicted proteins | sample 6278441 | NCBI WGS metagenome assembly WUUC01 (sample SAMN13675441, study PRJNA597444) | soil metagenome | isolation source: soil | place: USA: Washington | collected 2017-10
GTCTCGGGGACGCGGCGGGCACCACCGGCCAGCCGGCGCCGCAGCAGTTCCTGGCGGTACGCCTCGATCTCAATAGTCATCGTGAGCCTTCTCGATCCGATGTGGTCAGTGACCGGAGTTCGTCCTCGGAGAGTTCCGCTATCTCGTCACGGATCCGCTGCTCGATCCGTTGGGCGATGTCGGTGATCGTGGGATGCTCGAACACGGCCCGCAGCGACAGCCGGATCCCGAACACGGCCTCGATCCTGGACACCAGCCGCGCGGCGAGGATCGAATTCCCGCCGAGCTGGAAGAAGTTCCGCCGAACGTCCACTTCGGACTCAAGCCCGAGCAGGTCGCGCCAGATCGTGGACAGCGCGTGCTCAAGCTCGTCCGCCGGACCGCGATGGTCATCGGCGGGCTCCGGCGGGGCCGGCAGCGCGGACCGTTGGACCTTTCCGTTGGCGTTCAACGGGATTCGGTCGATCCGCACGAAGGACGCCGGCACCAGGTGGGCGGGCAGCTGCCGCGCGCAGTGGTCCCGCAGCAGCTCGGCGTCGAGGCTGCAGTTCGCCTCGGGCACGACGTAGGCGACGAGCCGCCGGGTGACCCCGGTGCCCTCGGCCAGCACCAGCGCGTCCCGCACGTCGGCCCGCGCGGTGAGCGCGCTCTCGATCTCCGCCGGCTCGACCCGGTAGCCACGCAGCTTGATCTGGTCATCGGTGCGGCCGAGGAACTCCACGTTGCCGTCCGCCCGCAGGCGCGCACGGTCCCCGGTCCGGTAGAGCCGGCCGCCGGGCTCGCCGGAGAACGGGTCCGGCACGAAGCTTCGCGCGGTCAGCGACGGCTTGTTGAGATAGCCGCGCGCGACCCCGACCCCGCCGACGTACAGCTCTCCCGGAACACCGACGGGCACGGGGTTTCCGTAGTCGTCGAGGACGTACATGGTGGTGTTCGGGATCGGCCTGCCGATCGGGACGGTGTCCGCGAGGTCCGCTCCGTCAATCGGGAAGGTCGAGTTGGCCACGGAGATCTCGGTCGGGCCGTACTCGTTGAGCAGCCGGGGACCACGCTCTCCGGCGACCTGCTGCCACCGCCTGAGCACGGTCACCGGCAGGGCGTCCGCGCCGACCACGAGCGTCCCGGCCAGACTCTCGGCCTCGGCCGGGGACAGCTGGTCGCAGAGCAGGTCAAGGTGTCCCGGCGTCAACTTAATGAAGCTGAACGGGCCGGACCTCGCCAGCAGCCGGCCGAGCTCGGTCGGCTCGAAGTTCGGCGGCAGCAGGTGCACCGGCTGCCCCATGACCAGTGCCGTGTAGATGTCCGGCACCACCATGTCGTAGGCGGTCGACGAGAACAGCGGCGTGCCACCGGTTTCGGCGCCCGCATAGCCCTCGACCGTCCACATCAGATAGTTCTGCAGGCCACGGTGATCGATCAGCACACCCTTCGGCGCCCCGGTCGAGCCGGACGTGTACATCACATACGCCAGCGAGTCGAGATCTGCGCGGCCGGGCCGGTACGGCGGCTGCGCGGCCAGTTCCGCCCGCTCGGCCGGGGTGTCCAGCAGCAGCGGCACGACCCCGTCCAGCAGGCCGGCGTGCGCCCGCTGGGTGAGCACGAACCGGGTGCCCGCGTCGCCGGCCAGGTAGGCCAGGCGCTCCCGGGGGAAGGACGGGTCCAGCGGCAGGTAGGCAGCGCCGGCCTTCCAGATGCCGAGGAACGACATGATCAGGTCAATGCCCCGGTCGAGGCAGACGCCGACCACGCACTCCGGCCCGAGGCCCAGCCCGTGCAGCCGCGCGGCCAGCTGGTCGCTCAGCAGATCCAGCTCACCGTAGGTCACGGTGCGCTCGCCGGCGACCAGCGCGACCGCCTCCGGTGTCGCCGCGGCCTGCCTGGCGAACGTCTCGTGGATCGCCAGCGGCGGCCGGTCGGCCACGGTCCGGTTCCCCTCGGCGAGAACCATGTCCCGTTCGTAGCTGGACAGCAGCTCCAGATTGCTCAGCCGCGTCTCGGGATCGGCCGCGACGCAGCTGAGCAACTGGACATAGTGCTCGGCGAGCCGGTGCACCGTGACGGCGTCGAAAAGCGCCGTGGAGTACTCCAGAACGGCCGCGCAGGACCCGTCCGGCCGGATCTCGACCGTCAGGTTCAGCTCGGCCTTGGCGCCTCGCCAAGCATCGAGCAGCATCCACAGGCCCTCCACGTCGTCGGTGATCGACGAGACGCCGTCGTCATGGAGGTCGAACAGCACCTGTGCCAAGGGATTGCGGGACCTGTCGTGATCGGGGACGAGCTCGTGCACGAGTCGCTCGAACGGGACCTCCTGCGCGGCCTGTGCCGCGATCACGGTGTCGCGCACGCCGTCCAGTAGTTCGGTGAAGGTCGGGTTGCCGCCGGCCGAGCACCGCAGCACGACGGTGTTGAGGAAGCAGCCGACCATCCCGGCGACCTCCTCGCGCAGCCGTCCGGAGAACGGCGAGCCGACCGGGATGTCGGTCTGCCCGCTGTAGCGGGCGAGCAATGCGACGAAGCCGGCCAGCAGGGTCATGAACGGGGTGGCGCCGTGCCGCCGGCCGGTTCGCAGCACCGACCGCACGACCGAGGTGGGCACCGTGAACCCGAAGGCCGCGCCCCTGGGGTCGCGGATCGGCGGGTGCGGCCGGTCCGTCGGCAGGTCCAGGTTCGGTACCCCGGCCAGCTTGTCGCGCCAGTAGGCCAGTTGCTCGTCGAGTGCGCCACCGGTCGCGTGCTCGTGTTGCCAGACCGCGAAGTCCGCGTACTGGAGGTCGCGCGCGGGCAGGTTCGCCGCGCGGCCCGCGGTGTACGCGGCATACAGCTCCTCGAACTCGCGGTGCAGGGTGACCACCGACCAGCCGTCACAGGCGATGTGATGGATGGTCAGCAACAGCAGCGACTGCTGGCCGTCGACCTCGGCGAGCATCGCCCGCCACACCGGGCCGTGGGCGAGGTCGAAGCCGCGGGCGAACTGGCGGGCCACCGTCGCCATCAGCTCGTCCGGCCGGACGTGGACGATGGTCAGCTCGATGTGCTGGCTCTCGTCGATCACCTGCGTCGGCTGGTCGTTGATCACCCGGTAGCGCGTGCGCAGCACCTCGTGCCGAGCCGCGAGGTCGGCCAGCACCGCCTTGATCGTCGCCGGCTCGATCCCGGTTCCCGGCAGCCGAAGCGCGATCGGCATGGTGTACTCGGGACTCGCCGGGTTGAGCTGGTCGAGCACCCAGAGTTGTTGCTGGGGGAAGGAAAGCGGCAGCAACCGACCGTCCCGCGCGGCCGGTTTGATGACCGGGCTCGACGTGCCACGCCCGTCGATCAGCCCGGCCTGCGCGGCCGGGGTGGACGCGGTGAACAACTGGCGGACCGCCACCGGCCGGCCACCGAGCGAGCGGAGTTTGGCCGCGACGCGAATGAGCAGCAGCGAGTACCCGCCCAGCTGGAAGAAGTCGTCGTCCATGCCGATGTGTTCCACGCCGAGCACGTCCGACCAGACCTGCACGACCAGGTGCTCCAGCGGGGTGCGCGGCGGGCGGTAGGGCGGGCGCGCGGTGTCCGTGGTGACGGTCAGCGCGTGCCGGTCGACCTTTCCGTTGGCGGTCAACGGGATCTCGTCGACCTGCTGGAAGATCGACGGCAGGTGCGACTCGGGGAACCGGGTTCGCAGGTAGGCGCGCAGCTCGTCCGGAGCGGGCAGACCCTGCACGAAGGCGACCATCCGGACGTTGCCCGCGCGGTCCGGACGCGGGACCACGACGGCGGCGTGGACCCGGGGATGGGCGGCGAGCACCGCCTCGATCTCCTCCGGTTCGACGCGGACGCCGTTCAGCTTCACCTGGTTGTCCGCCCGGCCGGCGAACTCGACGTCGCCATCGGCGGTGATCCTGGCCAGGTCGCCGGTGCGGTAGCACCGTGCGCCGGGGGGACCGTCCGGGTCGGGCAGGAACCGCTCCGCGGTCAGCGAGGCCGGGCCGAGGTAGCCGCGCGCGAGGTTGGGGCCGCCGAGATAGATCTCGCCATCGGCTGCCGGGTCGCCATGGGCGTCGCGGATGCTCAGCCGGACGTCGTCGATCGGGCGGCCCAACGGCACCGCGCCGGGCTGCTGGGCGGGGTCGTAGCGGTGATCGGTCGCACCGATGGCGCACTCGGCCGGGCCGTAGACGTTCCACACCGGGACGCCCAGCACGGCGAGTGCTCGTTCGCACAGGTCGCTGTGCAGCGCCTCGCCGGCGGAGGTCAGCCAGCGCAGGCTGGTCACCGCCGCCGCACCCGGCTCCGCGAGGAACATCCGCAGCAGGGACGGGACCAGCTCAACGGCGGTGATCCGGTGCTCGGCCATGAGCCTGGCCAGTTCGGCGGGATCACGCTCGACGCCCTCCGGCGGGAAGACGACGGCACCACCCGACACCAGCGGCACGAGGATCTGGAACACCGCGGGGTCGAACCCCGCCCTGGTCGTCTGGAGTAGCCGGTCCCCGTGCCCCAGCCGGTGCCGGTTCACGGCGTCCAGCAGGCGGTTGGCCAAGCCGCGATGGGTGTTCACCACACCCTTGGGAATTCCGGTCGAGCCCGAGGTGAAGACGATGTACGCCGCGTTGTCGCCGCGGATCCCCGGTTCCGGCAAGGAAACCGAGCCGGAGATCCGGTCGGGACGCAGCGCCGTCCACGGTCCATCCGAGTCCTCGGTGGTGAGCACCACCCGCACTGCGGCCGCGGCCAGGACCTGCCGCCTGCGCTCCGCCGGGTATTCCCGGTCCACCAGCAGGAACGCCCCGCCCGCCTTGGCCACCGCGAGCAAACACACCGCGACGTCAACCGAACGTGGCAGGTCGATGGCGACCACCACCTCGTGGCCGACGCCATGCTCGCGCAGCCGGTGCGCCAACCCGTCGACGCGCCGAGCCGTCTCGGCGTAGTCGAGGATTTCGGCGCCGTCGACGAGCGCGGTCGCGTGCGGCGTGCGGGCCGCCTGGCGGGAGAACAGCTCGGGCAGGAGGAACCGCGAAGTCTGGACGGCGTTCGGTGTCACCTCGAGCTCCTGGGTCATGACGTCATGCCCTGCGCCATCCGCTGGCGCAGGCTCAGCGGACGCATGTCGGTCCACACCTCGTCGATGTGCGCGAGGCAGCTCTCGCGGCTACCCGCCGTGCCCTCGTCGCGCCAGCCGGCCGGCAGGGCGCGCCCCTCTGGCCAGATCGAGTACTGCTCCTCGAGGTTGACCACCACGCGGTAGCCGTCGGTTGTGGTGTCAGACATCGTTGCTCCCTAACGGTTCGATCGGATCGGGCTCGCCCTCGCCAAGGAGGTCGAGATCGAGGGTCATGCACCGGATGCCGCCACCGGCCTTGAGGAACTCGTCGACCGGCGAGACGACCACTTCGAATCCCCAGGCCTCCAGCTGCCTTCCGATGCGGGCCGGGCAGGCGGGCATCACGATCGCCGGCCCGACGACCACGGAGTTGACGCAGAACGTCATCGCTTCCTCGACGGTCACCACCAGCGGCTCCGGGATCAGCTTCCGTACCCGCGCCCGGCTGGGTTCGTCCCAGGCGTCCGGCGACACGATCGCCCGGCGGTCGTCGAGTGGGCACAGCGACATGTCGAGGTGGTAGAAACGCGGGTCGGTCAGCCGGACCGGAACCACGTCCCGGCCGAATGCCGTGGCGAGACCGGGATGGGCCAGGCGGGTGGTGCGGACCCCGTAGCCGGCCAGCAGCTTGTCGCCGAACGCGAGGACGTCGCCGCCCTCCAGGTACGCGCCGGGATTCCAGTCCCGTGACGGGATCTCCGACCAGCCGTGCCCGCGCAGCCAGCGCACGGCCGCCTTTGTCTCGCCACGCCGGTCGGCCGTGCTGAACCGGGACGCCAGGAACCGGCCGCCGCTGACGATCGCGGTGTCGGTGGGGAAGACCATGTCCGGCCAGTCCGGATCGGACGGTGCCCGGTGCACGGTGCCACCCATCTTGGTCAGCGCCACGGCGAGCGAGTCCCACTCCATCCGGGCGCGGTCCCGGTCTGGCTGGTCGGCCGTGGTCATCCAGGGGTTGATCTCGAACGCGATCTGGAAATGCTCGGGATCGCGCAGCAGGAACGACCGCGCTCGGGACTGGGGAATCATGCGAGCACCCGCGACCGTGCGCTCGACCTGATCTGCCGTGACTTACGCAGGTCCCTGGTGACCACGATCTTCTTCAGCCACCGGTCGGTCCCGTCATGGCAGGCATGGAACGGGCGGCGCCCGTGCACGGCGCGGTAGTTGTCGATGATTCCGACGTCGCCCGCGTCCAGCACCAGGTCGTCGAGCACGTCGTCCAGCGCCGCGACAATGGTCTTGAGCGCGAAATTGGCCTCGCCGTCGCCGGTGACCGCGTCCATGAAGTACGGATCGATCCGCAGGTACGGCTGGGTCGCGTCGCCGAACAACACCGGCACCGGCGTGTTCGCCTCGGCGAGGTCGTGCACGCTGCTGGCGGACATTCCACGCGCGCGGAGATGCTCGTCGTCCGGGCGGATCAGAAACCGGGGTTCGAGCAGGATCCGGCGCGCGTCCTCAGGCAACTCGACGCGGCTCATGCTGCCGAATGTGGTGGCCACCCGCGTGTGATTGCGCATGGCCATCAGGCACAGGTAGTCGCAGCGGAACGGGTGAAAACCGTCCTCGGTGTGCCATTCCAGATTCGCCGTGCTGCCGTGCCCGCTCTGCGCGAACTCCTCGCCCCGTACCGGCAGCACATCGTGGATGAGCCGTCCCGCCTGCAAGGTCGACCAGCCGAACGGCTCGCCGAGCAACGCTCCCAGCAGCACGAAGAAGATCTCCTCGCGTTCGGTCGACGCCGGATCCGGCTGCGCGGACCAGTGGGTGGGCGTCGGGCCGATCCGATCGTCATCCACCCGGAAGCCGGTCACCACCGCGCCGGACGTGGTCTCGTGAAGCTGGAACTCGCGCAGGAACTCCACCAGCCCGACCGGCAGCCGAGCCGCGAGCGGTACCGCCCGAAACAGGAAATCCGCGTCGGAAGCCGACCCGTACCGGGTCCGCACCTCGCCGACGAGCCGCTCGATTTGGGACAGTTCTAATTCGTCGAGGTCGTACACACCCACATCAGCGGGGTAGCGCTTGTTATCCATGGCCATCCGCTTCCTCGAGAATGGTTCGCCGGTTTCTCCTTGACCGTTGGCATCACCTTCGTCTGTCGAACCGACCGGATGCCATCCGTCCCGGGGCGGGAATCAGAGGTCTACTCCTCCTCGCGGCGGAGTCACGGCTCTCCGCCATTAGGAGGAGAACGGGCCGAACCCCGCCCCCAGGCCGATTGCCGGCCGGGACGGCGCGACGAAACCATTTCTCTCGCAGCCTCGTTTTTCCCGGCCGGCACAGGAGGGTCCACATGCGAATTCAGGAAGCGTTGCCGTTCTGGGATTCGTCGCACCCGGGTATCCCCGTTTTCTGCCTGCCCCATGCCGGCGGAGGCGCTTCGGCCTACCGCGCCCTCGCCAGGGACCTCCGGCCCGCGGTGAACCTCCAACCCATGCAGCTACCCGGTCGCGAGGGATCCCCGCTCCCGCTGACCGACGACGCGATGGACGTCGTCGAGCAGCTCGGGACGGCGATCGAACCGTTGCTGGACAAGCCTTTCGCGCTCGCCGGGCACAGCATGGGCGGTCTGCTGGCCGCCGAGCTGACCGCCTGGCTCGAGCGCCGAGGCGGCCCGCTGCCGCGGCTACTGGTCATCTCCTCGCACACCGGCGACTTCCGGCACGACCGGATGGCCAGTCGCGAGCTCACCGACGACGAGCTGATCGGCGAGCTCACCCAGCTCGGCGGGACAACCGCGGAAGTGTTGCAGGACAAGGAGATGCGCGACATCGTCCTGGAGATCATGCGCAACGACCTGCGTCTGGTCCGCCACTACCGGCCGACGTACGACCGGCTCGGCGTGCCGATCCTGGCGATCGGCGGCGACCAGGACCCGGAGGTACCCCTGGACGGCCTCGCCGCGTGGCCCCGGCGCACCACGATGTCCTGCCGCGTCGAGGCGCTCCCCGGCGGCCACTTCGCCATGCTGCAGAATCCCGGGACCGTCGCGACCCTGATCGCCGAGGGTCTCCTCGGCCCGGCAGACATCCTGCTGGACATCCTCCGCACCCGGCTGGAGGACGACGACCTCACCCTCGACGACGACTTCTACGCGGCCGGCGGGGACTCGGTGATCGCGCTCGGCGTGGTGGCGGACGCCAAGGAACGGGGCCTGAAGGTCAGCCTGCGGGATCTGCTCACCTGCTCGGTCATCCGCGAGCTCGTTCCGCTGCTGCGCACGGTCGCCGAGGCGGAGACCGAACGCGCGTCGTTCAGCGCCCTCACCGCCGAGGACCGCGCGCTCGTGCCGGCCGGGGTCGTCGACGCCTACCCCGCGTCCGCCCTCCAGGTCGGCCTGATCTACCTGTGCGAGCTGGCCGGCGATCCCAGCCTGTACAACGACCTCATCGGCCTGCGCGTCCGCGCTCCGTTCCATGAGGACAAGTTCCGCGCCGCACTGGACACGCTGATGCGCCGCCACCCCGGCCTGCGTTGCTCGTTCGACCTGGCCTCGTTCTCCACCACCATGCAGCTGGTCTGGGAGCGGGTGCCGCCGCCCGTCGAGGTCGAGTCCGGCGACGGCGACACCCTGGTCCGGGCCTTCCGCGAGCGGCACCTGACCACCGGGATCGACCCCTTCACCGCACCGGCCTTCGCCTGCCACGTGGTGACCGAGCCGGATTCGTTCCGCCTCACCGTGGCCATCCACCACGCGATCATCGACGGCTGGAGCTACGCCCGCCTGATGGTGGAACTGGTCACCTGCTACGCGGCCGAGCTAACCGGCCGAACCGTCGCGCTGCCACCGATTCCGGTCGACGGCCACCGGCGTTTCGTTGAGCTGGAAAGGGAAAGCTCGGCGTCGGCCGGCTTCTGGCGAGCCGAGGCCGATGTCCCGCCCCTGCTGCTTCCGCATCGTCCGAGCGAGATCGTGCCCAACCCCACGGAGTCTCGCCACCTGCCGATCGAGGCGCCCACCCTGCGCCGGCTCCGGGCCGCCGCCCAGCATTTCGGCGTCCCGCTCAAGAGCCTCTTCCTGGCGATGCACGGTTGGTCACTCGGCGCCGCGGTCAACCGGGACACCGACATCGTCACGGGCCTCGTGACCAACGGCCGGCCGGAGATCCCCGGGGGCGATCATCTGGTGGGGTTGTTCCTCAACACGGTCCCCGTCCGGCTGCGCTCGACCGAGGGCAGCTGGGCCGAGCGAGCCCGCCACGCGTGGGAGGTCGAGCAGAACCTGTTGGCGCACCGCAGGTTCCCGCTCTCGGCGATCGAGCGGGAGCTGGGCCGTGCGGCGTTCGACGTGTCGTTCAACTTCACTCACTTCCACTCCTACCGCCAGCTCGCGGGCCTTGACCTGACGGTCGACTCGTGGTGGTCCTACGACAAGGCCAGCTTCCCGCTCGGCATCGATGTCATGATCGACGCACCCGATCTCGGCACCGGGATGCTCGTCGCCTTCGACCCGGACCTGATCTCCGGACAGCTCGTCGAGAGCTATGTCAGCTCGCTGCGCTACGCATTGGCCTCGGTCGCCGAACCGGCGCTGTCCACGCCCGTGCCGGTGGCGGGAGCGTGACATGCTGGCCATCGCCTTCGAGCGCGGTGCCGCCACGGCGGCGGAGATCACCGCCGCGCTGGCCGGGGACACCCCGCTCGCCTTCCTGATCCCGGAATCCGCGTTTACCCAACACCTTCGTCCGGTGCTGGCCGAACTCGGCACGGTGGTGTCGCTGACCGGTGATGATCGGGACATCGATAACGTGCGGGCGCTGCGGCCGGACGGGATCGCCACGTTCAGCGAGGCGATGCTGCCCACCACGGCCCGGCTCACCACGGCGCTCGGCCTGCCCGGTCACAGCCTGGACACCGTCGAACGCCTGACCAACAAGACCCGTCAGCGTGAGCGGCTGGCCGCCGCCGGCGTCGACGCGGTGCGCCATCACGTCATCGAGTGCCGCGACGACTGGCCGGCGGCGCTGCGTGCCGTTGGCTTGCCCGCGGTGGTCAAGCCGGCGTGCGGCGGCGGAAGCCGCGACACCTACCTGATCGAGGACGAGGCAACGGCACGACGGCTGTCCGGCAGGCTGACCGAGCGGCTGGTGCTCGAGGAATTCCTGCGGGGCCGGCCGAGCCTGCCCTACGGCGACTACGTCTCCGTCGAGACCCTGTGCTCACCGGAGCGCCTCAGCCACATCGCGGTCGCCGGGAAGTTCCCCATGCTGCCGCCGTTCCGGGAAATGGGCCAATTCTGGCCCGCCGATCTGCCACCGGACGAACTCGCCGCGGTGACCGATCTCGTGACCCGCACCCTGACCGCGCTCGGCGTCGAATTCGGTATCACGCACACCGAGGTCAAGCTGACGCCGGACGGACCGCGGATCATCGAGGTCAACGGCCGGCTCGGGGGCCTGGTCAACGAGCTCAGCCGGCGCGCGGTCGGGCTTGATCTGGTGCGGATCGGCGCCATGATGGCGCTGGGCGAACCCGCGTGGGCGGACGCGGTCAATCCGGTCCGGGTGTATTTCCAGTACTGGGGCTCCGGACCGACCGGGCACTGCCAACTGGTCGGCACCAAGGGCGCCAAGGAACTGCGACGGGTCAAGGGAATCACCGGGCACCATCCCTACATCCGCCCCGGACAGTGGCTGCCCGGCGGGGTGATGACCAGTCTGATCGAAACAGTGTGCGGGGAAGCCGACGACCATTCGGCGATGTTCGCCACGCTGGATGAGGCATTCGAGAAAATCTGCCATGAATTCCGTTTCGACAGCGGGGAAACCGTCACGATGCACCCGCCAAGGCCATGGGCTGAGTCCTATGTGGGAGAACCCCGATGAACATTGTGGACACGTTCCACCAGTGCGTGCGTCGATTTCCTGAACGGCCCGCGCTCCGCGACAGCCGGCGCGAGCTGACGTATGCCGAACTCGACGCCGCGGCGAGCGGGCTCGCCGCGGAGCTCATGGCACAGGGGGTGCGGCCGGGCGACATCGTCGGTGTCCACATGCGACGGTCGGCCGACAGCATCGTCGCCCTGCTCGCGGTTCTCCAGGCCGGTGCCGCCTACCTGGCCACCGACACCCGCTACCCACCCGAGCGGATCCGGCTCATGCTGCGGGACGCGGACGTCAGGGTGGTCATCACCCAACGGGATCTGGCCACCGGCCTGCCGGACGACCTCATCGCGGTCCTCGGCGACCAGGACTACCCGCCCAATCGGGTAACCGTCCCGGTGGACGGCGAGGATCTCGCCTACGTGGCCTATACCTCCGGCTCGACCGGGCGGCCAAAGGGCGTCATGGTCCCGCATCGGGCGGTGGCCCGGCTCGTCATCGGCGCCGACTTCATCGACATCGAGCCGGACGACGTCCTCGTCCACCTCGCGCCCATCGCCTTTGACGCCTCCACCTTGGAGATCTGGGGGGCACTGCTCAACGGCGCGCGAGTCGCCGTCGCGCCGGAGGGCGACCTGTCGTTGCGGGAGTTGACCGGGTTCGTCCGCACGGCGGGCGCGACCATCCTGTGGTTGACCGCCGGGCTTTTCCATCAGGTCGTCGACTTCGGTCTCAGCGACCTCACCGGGCTGCGCTACCTGCTCGCCGGCGGCGACGTCCTGTCCGTCGGCCACGTGAACCGGGCGCTCGAGGCGCTGCCGAACACGGTCCTGGTCAACGGTTACGGGCCGACGGAGAACACCACGTTCACCTGCTGCCACCAGGTGCGGGATGCCGTGACGGCCCAGTCGGTGCCGATCGGCACGCCGATCAGCGGGACCTCGATCACGGTGCTCGACGAACACCTCCAGCCGGCCGACGTCGGTGAGCTCTTCACCGGTGGCCTCGGCCTCGCGCGCGGGTACCTCGGTCAGCCGGCGGCGACCGCGGCGCGGTTCCTGCCGGACCCGGACGCGGTTGGCGGGCGGATCTACCGCACCGGCGATCTCGTGCGCCACAACGGTCACGGGCTCGAGTTCCTCGGGCGCGGCGACCAGCAGGTCAAGATCCGCGGTTTCCGCGTCGAGGTCGGTGAGATCGACGCCGCGTTCCAGGACCTGCCGGAGGTCGCCCAGCACTGCGTGCTCGTGCGTACCGCCCCGGCCGGTGACCGCTCCCTGCAGGCGGCCGTGGTGCTGACGCCCGATCACCGGCACGCTTCCCTGGCGAACCTCAGGCGCTCGCTGCGCGACACCCTTCCCTCGTATGCGGTGCCATCCGTCATCACGGTCGTCGACGCCCTGCCGCTGACGGTCAACGGGAAGGTCGACCGGGCGGCCCTCGAGGAGCAATTCGCCGCCGGCCGGCCGGACCTGATGAGCGAGTACCGGGCGCCGAGCACCCCGGCCGAAGAGGCGGTGGTGGAGCTGTGGTCGGACCATCTCGGCGTCCACGGCATCGGCGTCGACGACGACTTCTTCGAACTGGGCGGGCACTCGCTGCTCGGCATGCGGATCATCGGCGACCTGCACCAGATGTTCGGGGTTGAGCTCTCGCCCCGCGACTTCTACCTCGCCCCGACGCCGGCCGGGATGGCCGAGGCCCTCACCCGGGAGGGTGCACCGGTGAGCGGCGCTTGCGAGGTGCCGGCATGAGGATCACCTCGGCGGAGAGCCGCGCGGACGTGGACCTGAGCACGGTGGACCTGTTCGACGCCGGCCTCTACGCCGACGGTGACCCACACTCGATCTGGGCGGTGATGCGCGACTCCGCGCCGCTGCACCGGCAGGTGCTCCGCGATGGTCGGGCGTTCGCCTCGGTAACCCGGTACCGCGACGCCAGCCGCGTGCTCGGCAACGCGCGCGAGTTCACCTCGGAACGGGGAAGCCTGCTGTGCCAACTCGGCCAGGGCGACGCGTCCGCCGGCCAGATGCTGGTGTCCTCCGATCCGCCGCGCCACAGGGAACTCCGGCGGCCGCTGCAACGGGCCATGGCCCCTCGGGCACTCGACGCCGCCCGGGACGGGATCCGGGCCGCGGTCCGCGCGGTGCTCGAGCCGGGGATCGGCGGAGAACCGTTCGACCTCGCCTCGGCCGCCCTCGACTTCCCGATGAGGTTCACCGGAGCGTTGATGGGCTTCCCCGAGCCCGACTGGGCGGACCTCGTGCGGTGGACCACCATGGCCGCCGCACCGGATGATCCGGCGGTCAAGGTCGGCAGCGGCGCCGCGACGCTCGCCATCGCGCACCACGAGCTGTTCTCCTACTTCGCCAGGCAGTCCAAGGCGCGGCCGAACGGAAGCGGCGACCTGCTGGACGTTCTGTCCACTATGGACACCGACGCCGAGACCGTCTACAACTGTTACAGCCTGCTGCTCGGCGCGAACGCCACCACTCCGCACGCCTTCACCGGCACGCTGCTCGCGCTCATGGCACATCCGGATCAGTTCGCCATGGCGCGGCGGGATCCCACGCTGGTGCCGTCCCTTGTCGAAGAGGGCCTGCGCTGGACCTCCCCCGCGAACAGCTTCCTGCGACATGCCGTCGTCGATGCCGAACTGGACGGGGGCGAGGTGCGCGCCGGTGAGGCGGTCGCGGTGTGGGTCGGCTCGGCCAACCGGGACGCGACCGTGTTCGACGACCCCTTCCGGTTCGACATCAAGCGAACTCGCAACCCCCATCTCACGTTCGGCTTCGGCCCCCACTACTGCCTCGGTGCCCACCTCGCCCGCATGGCGCTGCGGGCGCTGTTCGGCGAGCTCCTGAACCGGGTCGACGCGGTCGAACCGGCCGGGCCGATCCAACACACCCGGTCGAACTTCGTCGCCGGAATCAGCTCGATGCCGATTCGGATGGTGGTGCAACCGTGAGGAACGGCCGCGTTCTCATTGCCATGATCGCGTCGAACGCGATCTCGGTCGCGGGCACCCGCCTGTCCGCCATGGCAATCCCGTGGCTGGTCCTGACAACGACCGGCTCGGCGGTGAAAACCGGCCTGGTGGTGGCATTCGAACTGACGCCGATGGTCATCACCAAGGCACTCGCCGGCCCACTCATCGACCGCCTCGGCGCGCGCCGGATCAGCATCACCGCCGACCTGGCCAGTGCCTTCCTGGTCACGCTGATCCCCGTTCTGCACCTCGCGGGGATGCTGACCTTCCCCGCCCTGTTGGGCCTGGTCGCGGCCGCCGGCATCGCGCGCGGACCGAGCGACACCTCGAAGGGAACCCTCGCCCCGGACGTGGCGGACGCCACCGGCGCTCCCCTGGAACGGGTCACCGGTCTGGTCAGCACCGCGGAACGCATTGCGATGATCATTACCCCCGCGCTCGGCGGCGCGTTGATCGGCCTGATCGGCCCGGTGAACGCGCTGCTGGTGGACGCGGCCTCGTTCGTTGTCTGCGCGGCCGGAATCGCGTTCTTCTGCCCACGCGTCGACCGGCCGGTCATCGACGAGGAGGAGCCGTACTGGCGGCAACTGCGCGCCGGGTGGTTGTTCCTGTCCCGGGACCCGCTGATGCGCGCGATGGTCGTGATGGTCAGCGTGACCAACATGATCGACACCGCGTTCAGCTCGGTGCTGCTGCCGGTGTGGCTCCATGACAATGGCTACGGCCCCACCGAGCTCGGGCTGATCGGCTCGGCGTTCTCGGTGGCGGCCGCCGTCGCCGCCGCACTGGCCGCCATGGTCGGCAACCGCATGCCAAGACGGCTGGTCTACCTGGCCGGCTTCTTCCTTGCCGGAGTGCCAAGGTTCGTCGTGCTGGTCATGGGTGCACCGATCTGGGTGATCATCGGCATCGGCGTGGTCGGTGGGTTCGGTGCCGGCTTCATCAACCCGATCCTGAACGCCATCTTCGTCGAGCGGATCCCCCGCGAACTGCTCGGCCGGGTCAGCTCCCTGGCCGAGTCCTTCACCTGGGCGGGTATGCCGATCGGCACGACCGTCGCCGGTGTCGCCATCGTCGCGACGGGCATCGGCCCGGTCCTGGTCGTCTCCGGCGCGATATACCTGCTGGCCACCGTCCTCCCCAGCCGACTCCCCCAATGGTCCGAAATGGACACTCCGCGCACACCCACCCGGAAACCTAGCGCCACCCCCGTCAATAGTTGATGGGCATGCCGCTAACTGGTACGGCTGTCGTTGGCCCTAACTGGTCGTGTCACTACCGGCGCAACGTCCGGGGGCGGTACCGAAGGACTCCGGTACCGCGCCCACGCGCCGATGGCCATGAACCCGGCGAGCGAGAGCACGCCGAGAAAGGTGTGTGCCGACTGGGGTAGGCGGGGGTCGAAGAACTGGATCGCGAAGGTGATCACCAGGTTCGCGCCGAAGAGCATCGACACCGTGATCGGCTCGGTGCGCACGATGCCCATCTGCAACAGATACAGCGAGATGATCACACCGACCAGACTGATCAGCAGGATAGCCAGGATGTTCTGGCCGGAGTACGGCGCGGCCGAGCCACGGATGCCGACGATGACCAGGGTGGTCAGGATCAGCAGCACGAACCGGCAGGTCATCATCTCGCCGACGGTCATCCCGGCTTCACCGAGACGCTTGGTGTAGAAGGTGTTGCCGGCCACCGCCGCGGCGGTGAGTGCACAGGCGGCCAGCCCGAACAGCAGGCCGCCCAGCGTGAGGCCGCCGGTCCCCGACGTGCCCCGCCAGGATTCCCAGGCGAGGTAGACCATCGCCGTGAGCACGCCGACGGCCGCGACGACCTCCAGCCGCAGTGGCTTGGTCCCCGGCCGCATCTTGCGCCCAACCAGGATGGTGAGGCTGGGAATCAGGCCCGTGATGATCGAGTTCGCGACCACGGGCTCGAGGACGGTGAACGAGTAGAGCACGGCCAGCCAACTGATCGTGGTGGACACGTTGTAGCCCAGGACATCCGGCAGGCAGCGCTGGACCACGGCCCTGAGCCGGCGCCTGTCCCGGCAGGCCAACAGGTAGAACGCCTGCGCTAGGAAGAACGTGTTGAGCGCGAGGAACTCCGGGCTGATCCGTTGGACGAGCGCGCCCTCCAGCACCGACTTGGCTGAGTTGATCAGGCCGTAGGCGAGCACGAGCAGCGGCCCGGCCAGCGCGATCACCTTCAGCTTAGGCGATGTCATAGAAGCCTTCCCCGTCCAGGTACCGGGCGGTCTCCCAGTCGTGCTGCAGTACGACAGGCGACTCGTGCAGCAGGAGCACCCGCATCGGGTAAGTGAAATCGGTGGTGCTGCGGGTGATCGGCTCGCCGGGTTGGACTGTCAGCAGCGCGTCGTGATAGCTCTCCAGCGCCTGCAACTCGGCCATCCTGGGATAGCCGATCAGCGTCCCTGACCGCGGCGAGATCATGTCCACCCAGACGCCGTGGCGCTTGATCACGTAGTCCTGCTTGACCCGCTCGGTGAACCGGTCCGGATCGACATAGGCGTCGACGGTGCACTCCACTTGGCTGTCCCCGATGGCCTCGGTCACCAAGACCGGCATCTCACCCCCGCAGATCCGGGATGCGGTCTCGACGAGCCGTGGCCCGTCCGCCGTCAGCTTCACCTCGGTGTGCGCTGGGCCGTTGCGCACCCCGAGCGCGTCGAGCACTCCGAACGTGTACGCCACGAGTTGGTCCTGCTCCGGGCCGTGCCGGGGCAACAGGCAGGAACCACCGAGCAGATCACGCACCCCGTTGATGTTGAGGTGCCGGGTGGAGTGCAGATCGGTCACATAGTGCACGCCGTCCAGGCTCACGGTGTTCACGTAGTACTCCACGCCCAGCAGGTACTCCTGTGCCAGCACGGCGTTGTTGTGCAGGCCGAGCGCGCTGTCGGTGTCCATCAGCGTGTCGAAGGCGTTGAGCACCTCCTTCTCGTTGTCACAGAAGAAGATTCCATCGTTGCCGACGCTACTCACGGGCTTGACCACGACCCGGCCGGCGCCCTCGAGGGCGTACCAGTCCAGCAGGGTGTCCCGGTCCGCGGCGAGGACCTGCGAGGCGGTCGGCAGGCCGGCCGCCTTGACCGTCTCACCCATGTGGAACTTGTTCCGGCGTGCGCTGCTGTGCTCGGTGCCGTTGGTGCGCAACCCCAACCGCTCGCTGAGCTGATCCGCGAGTTCCACCCCGCTCTCGATGCCGGCGATCAGTGCCACCGGGCGGTGCCGCGCGACGGCGGTCGCGGTTGCCGCCGCCCCGCCGGTGTGCACAATGTTGTCGATGAAATCCGCCGGGCGATACGTCGGCGCGTAGATGGCGGGGATTGTCGGGGAGCTCTGCACATGTACGCACCGGTAGCCCTTGGCCTGGAACTGGGGCGCGAAGTAGCGTCCGGTGGAGTACGCGTCCACGATCGCCACGATCTTGTCGGTCATCACATCTTCTCTCTCCGCGGTCCGGGACTGCGTCGTCAGCCCCGGACCGATGGGTGCTTGTCCAAGTTCAGGCGTGAGGCCACAGTGGACGACGAGCCGAGATACTTGCCCGAGTAAGGGGTCGCTTCTCCTTGCATGGACCAGAAGGCGAGCTTGCCGATGATCATGCCGGGGTAGACGCGGACGGGAGCGGCGACGGTGATCTCCAGTGTCCATGGGAAAACCGCGCCGCTGTGCCCCAGCGGGGCGGAGAACTGGATCCAGATGCCCAATGTGGACACCGATCGGCAGGCGTAGAGGGTGGCCGCGTGGTGCGGGCTGCCCATCGCCTCCATCGTGCTGCCGAGGTAGAAGCGCCTCGGCTCGAGCAGCAGGCCTTGAGCGTCCATGGTCACCTGCCGGGTGCGGGCCGGCTGTAGGCAGTCGAGGACATCCTGGTCGTACCAGATGACGTCGTGGGCGAGCCGGAACCCGTAGCTGTTGGGTTCGAGCCGTTGCGGGTCGTAGTCGTCGATGTGGATCCGACCGGCGAGCACTTCACGGTGGATCTCCGGTCCGGTGAGGATCACAGCCAGCCCCCGATCACGGTGCGGATGGTGTCGCGGTAGTCGTGCAGGTCTCCGCTGTTGTCGATGGTCACGTCCGGTTCGATCAGGTCGAGCTGCGCGGTGGACCGCTCGGACCTGGTCAGGTCGCCGCGCTCGGCCAGCCGCTTGTCCCGCACCTCGGGGTCCACGGTCACCCGGATGATCCGGAATCCGTGCCCGCGCAGCGCGACGGCGTCCACATGCGGGTCCCGCAGGTCGTCGTTGATCACGACATCGGCGTCGGTGGTGGCCAGCCGGGCGAGAAAATCCTCGGCCAGTGATTCGGGCCGGATCCGGCGCATCGCCTCGGCCAGGTGCTCCATCAGCACCTGGTCCTGGGCGCCGGCGGCCAGCGTGACCCCGGCGGCCCGGTACACCTGCGCCTGCAGGTCATAGAGTGGCTTGGCCAGCTTGACCCTGCTGTGGGTCAGCCCGCGCCCGGCGGCGAAGTCCTCGAGGTAGCCCGCGAGCGTGGATTTGCCGCTGCCGGTGTGCCCGATGATCGAGATCCGCAGCTGTCCGGTCGCGCCGGTCATCGCGCGTCTCCCACCTGGACGGCCCGGCGCCGGTCGAGCACGACATCGACATCGACGTCCAAGGTCCCGCGCAGGCGCACCATGGGAATGTCGTCGAGGTGGGTGTGCAGCCGCGCCAGCGTGGCGAAGAACGCGGTGTAGTCCGGCACCAGATAGGACTGCCAGGTGAAGAACGTGGTGTCGGCCTGCCGATCGATGATCTTGTTCAGTTGCGCCCACCGCTCGTTGCGGTCGGTCAGTCTCCAGGTGCGCAGCGGTTCGTCTGGCCGGACCTCCGGCAGCAAAACCGCGCCGAGCCGCCTGGCCATCGGGGAGAACTCGCTGCCCAGCCAGGATTCGTAAGCGTCCGGGTCGATCAGCAGCTTCTCCGTGACCGCGCGACGCTCGACGTGGGGGTCGACGCTATGGCGCACGAACGACGTCAGCCTCGCGTCGGCCAGGATCGTGCCCACCCCCACATACGGATAGTCCCGCCAGGGATGAACCTCGACCCCGCCGTCGACCAACTGGCAGAACAGCTTGTCCCCGGTGAAATAGGACCACCCCGGCCGGCTCAGCGCGGACAGCAGCGTGGTGGTCTTGCCCGCGCCCTTCGGGCCGGCGATCACCACCGCGGTGTCCCCGTCATACACCCCCGAGGCGTGCAACACCACCGTGCCCCGGGACTCCTCGTGCCGGATCACCAAGTCCCGCAAGAAGTCCAGCACCTGGGTGGTCGAGCCCGCGGTCAACCCGAGCTCGAAGGTGTTGTCGCGCAACGCATCCCGCGGAGTGTCCAACAAGGTCGTCCGATTGACGTAGAGACGGCGCTTACCCCGCTCGACGATATGCGCGTCGAAGGTGAACTCCGGGGCGGTGCTGCGCCGGATCACCGACTGCTCGGTGTCCCAGACCTCGGTGGGCACATCCACGTCGGGGTGATAGGAGCCGATGGCGATCCGGAAGGTCGGCTCGCGTGCCGGGACATCGGAGATCAGGTGCCGGAAGAACCGGCGTACCGGCTCGAACGCGGCCACGGCGTCGTCGGCCAGGTCGAACCGAAGAGTGGTACCGAGGAAGTTCAGGTAACTGGTCACACCGCATACCCCACGTCGTTGTTGCCGGTCGTCGTTTCCACAGGAACTTCGCTGATCGCCCGCCGCAGAGCGGCAGGTGGGTCGCCGTCGCCCAACTCGTGCAGCACGAGGCCGGCGCCCAGCGTGTTGTCCACGACCCCGAGGTCAATTCCGGCGGGAATGCCGGGGCCGATCGCGGCGAACGTCGCGTGCAGCCGGGCGCTGCCGGTGTTGACCACATGTGCGGCGGTCTTGGTCATGGGCCGGACCACCGCATCGCGGTCGACGGTGGCGGTCGGCTGATAGTCGTCCGAGAGCACGATGTAGGCGAGAGCGCCCGCGGCGTCGGGTGTCAGCCGACGGCCGTGCTCGTCGAGAAAACCGGTCACCACGGACCGGCCATCGGCGGTGATCGCTTCGAGGGTCGTCATCGCCTGCCGCATGACGTCACCGACCCGGTCGGCGGGGACCACACCCCCCGGCAGGGCGTCGTGGTTGACCCACAGGGAGCCGTTGTTGGCCGGGTGGTAGATCACCGCGGACCGGGCGGGATCCAGACCGCCGTCGGTGGCTCGTGCCGCCAGGCCTGCCCCGATGAGCTGCTCGTTGACGTGGACCAGATACCCGCTGCCCACCATGCCGTGGTCCGCGCCGAGGATGACGGTGTCCGATTCGGTCGCCCTGTCCAGCACGCTGCCCAGCACCCGGTCTGCCCAGCGATAACCGCGGCGCAGGTGCCGCCAGACATCGGCGGCGATGTCGGGACGGTATGCCGCGCTGCGTTCGTCGCACCAGCCGGCGAGCTCGTGCCCGATGTCGTCGGTCATCGGCAGGTAGATCACGATCAGGTCGGCGTCGTGCCCGGCGAGTACCGCGTCGACCGCACCGCCGAAGGCCTTGGCCACACACTCCACTGAGGACAGAAAGACCTCCTCGGCCGAACCGTCCCCGCCCTCGGCCAGCCGAGGGCCGAACCAGCCCGCCCGGTAGAGCCGGCCAACACCCTCCCCCGCGAACACCGGTGCCTTGGCCAGATGCTCGACCAGGGAACGATTCGCACCGGCCACCCTGACCGACCAGACACCGGTGTGCACCACGGCCGGGCCCTGGCTGGTGGTCAGATACCGGGCCCAGCACCCGGTTGCGTCACCGAGACGCACCGGAACCCAGCCCCGGCCGCCGGTGAGCTCATGTGTGCCCTCCCGCGTGGTCAGCCGGGTTGCTCCGGCGATCGTGTCCAGCTCCACCTCGTGGACGCCGACCGTCCACTCCTGACGTTGCCCTGCCGTCACCGTCCGGATGTCGTGCCGGGCCTGCCGGCGGCTGAAGGCCTCGATCGCCGCGTCGACCCCCGGCCCGACGCCACCGTCCGCATCGAACACCCAGGGAGCGTGGACGAACCCGCCCCGGCGACCCTGTTCGGCCAGGAGGCGCCACACCGGCGGCCGGGCGGGGAAGTCCGGTGTGAAGGCGGAGCGATGTTCGGCGACCGCCGCGCCCGTGCCGCCCGGCACCGTGAAGCCGGTCACCCCGTGCTCCTGCGGCCAGGTACCGGTGAACAGCGTCGCCAGCGACGGTGAGGTCTGGCAGTTGGGCCGGGGTGGCCGCGCGGCGGCCCGCACCCCATCCTCCCGTAGCCGGCGCACGGCGGGTATACCGCACTCCCGGTCCAGCCGCTCGACAATCCAGTGCGCGGCCGCGTCCCAGACAACCCAGTAGACGGTCATCGCCCTTTGTCACCGAGCAATCGGGGCAGGTCCGCGATGGAATCGATGGTGTCACCGGTGTCCGGGCCCAGCAGGCCCTCCGCGAGCTGGTCGGCGTACTTGCCGGTGCGTACCTGGACGACCTGTGCCCCAGCGGCGCGGCCACCGGTGATGTCCGTGGTCACGTCGTCGCCGACCACCAGACACTCGCCGATGCCCACCCCGGCCGACCGGGCGGCCAGTTGGAAGAATTCGGCCGACGGCTTGCCCAGCACCCTGGCCCGCACACCGGCGGCGTACTCGAGGCCGGCCACCACCGCGCCGGTATCCACGTGATCACCGTCGGCCCGCTTGAAGTAACGCCCTCGTTGCAACGCGACAAGTTCGGCTCCGGCCCGAAGTGCCCGGAACGCACCGTCCAATTCGGAGTAACTGAGCACGTCCCGGCAGTCGCCGACCAGTACGTGGGTGTAGGGCGCGGTATCGACCGTCTCATTCAGCGACTTGCGCAGTATGTCGGACAGCAGGGGGTAGACCCGTGCTCCCTCGACCGCCGTGAACAGCTGCCGCGTCGCGGTGACCGGGGAGAACAGCTCCGCCGCCGGTATGTCCAAACCGTACGTGGCCAATTCCCCTGCGATCGTCTCAGGCGGCCGGGAGTCGATGTTGGTCAGGAATCGCACGGGCAGGTCCTGCTCGGCAAGCCACGACAGGGTTCGCGCGGCGCCGGGTACGGGCCTGCTGTCCTCGAACAGCGTGCCCTCGAGGTCGAGCAGCACGGCACGCACCATCCCGGCCCGCATCTCAGCGAGCCTCCACGGCCAGTTCCGGGCGGGCCGCCACGACGTCGCGCAGGAAGCTCATCTTGGAGTAGTGGCTGCGTTCGTAGTCGAGGCCCTGGTCGCGAAGGAATCCCTCCACCCATTCGGCGACGGTGGGAAACTCCGCCAGTATCGCGTCCTCGTCCGGTGTGATCGCGGTACGGCTGCGCAGGTACTCGATCTCGCATTGATGCAGCACGACATCGGGCGCGTCGAGCAGGCTGACGTGGTCGAAGAAGACACCGTAGATGTGGCCCGTGCGCTCGGACTCCACGTTGATGTCATAGCGGACCCGCCGGAATGACGGTAACCGCACCGCCGAGACGCCGAGCACCTCGCTGAGGTAGCGCTCGTAACCCTCGGCGGCCTCCACGCCGTGCGTGTGAGTCTCGCGCCGGTTGAAGGCGTCCTCGGCGAACCACTTGCGTTTGACCTGATTCTTGCCGTCCGTGGTGGGGATGAAGGAGACGTAGCCGCGGTCCGGCTCGGGATCGGTGACCTGGAACAGATGGTTGAGGTAGTCCCAGACCTGGAGCTCGTCGCGGTACTCCACGATGTAGCCGGGTACCCCGCCGCGGCGAAGTAGCTGGTACAGCCGCACGGTCACGGTCCAGATGTCGACCGGCGGCGTCAGGGTGTACTTGTACTCCAGTTCCTTTCCGTCGAAGCCCTTGCGGTAGTAGAGCCGGTGGTTGTTCAGGAAGAGGAACTGCTCCGCGTGCAACCGCAGCGCGTCGGGCAGCCAGGTCAGTTCCTCCACATCGGACACCACGATTGGCTCCGGCGTGAGCCGGATGAAGCACGCGTCCTCTGTCAGAAACCGGATCTGGGCGTAGACGTGCACGGCTTGGCCGCCGGGCGTGGGTTGTGCGCTGAGGTACCACAAGGGCACGAAGGGACCATCGCCGCGGGACACCGCGGAGACGACCTCGTTCAGTGCGGCGGACGGCAGCATGTCGGAGAACAGCCGCGACCCGTCGGCCTCACCCACCCGTTGCCGGCTGCCGTCGGCCGTGCGGGCACGCAGCTCGACCGTCCCCAGCTCCGCCCAGCGCAGCACGACCGTATTGCTGGGAAAGGCGACATCCAATGGCTTGTCCAAGGGCACGAACACCAGTGGATCCGTTCCCGCCGGCTCGGCGGTGCCGATGAAGTGGTGCAAGCCACCGAGCACCAGCCATCCGACCCGACGCGATGCCGACGCGCTGTCAGTGGTCATCTTGCTCTCCCTTACGGCCGATCACGGTGACCGTGCCATCGCTGATTACGGCTTCCCCTTCACCCTCGATCCCGGACGCGGCCACGGCGGGCACACCCGCCTCCCGAAGCAGGATGGCCAGGTGGCCAAGGGTGGAACCCTGCTCGAAGACGAACCCGGCGACGTGTCCGATCAGGACCGAAAGCACCGCGTACGGCCTGCTGGCATGAATGATCGGCTTCGCGTCCAGGGACGTGACCTTGTCCAGGATGCTGGCCAGCCGGTCGTACTGGGTCACATCCGTGGACTTGTCGACGCTCACCGCGGGCCCGATGGACAGCCGGCTGAGCAGCTCGTCCTCCTCCAGCCGCAGCAGCCGGCCACGCGCCGTTCCCGGGGATACCTGGACCACGCCTGACCGCAGGGTGACTTCGTCCTGGCCAAGCACCGAATAGTCCACAAAGTACAGTTGACCGCCGTCGAGCACGCACTCCACCGTGATCGCGCCGTACCTCGCCTGCATCGCGGCTGTCAGCCGGGCCAGCTCGGCCAGGTGTGGGAGCAGGGGCGCGGCTTCCTGGCCGGCCGTGACGTTGCCGGACGCGTCGAACGGCTGGTGGAGATCCTCCACCACGATCGTGTGGGCACCGGCCGTGCCGCGGTTGAGGGCCATCAGCCCATCAGGGGTGTACTCCACCACCATGCCAGCGCCCGCCAGCCGGCTGATAACCCCGAGCTCTCCGCGGATGAAGTCACGGACGATCGCGGCGTGCAACTCGGCGCCATTCGGTGCGGCCGCGGTGAGCTCGGTCAGCCGGGACAGGACATCGGCCTTGGGCACGACGATCTGGCGCAGCGTGTCACCGAGATCGAGCACGCACTCCGTCGCCGCTCCCTTGGACAATGCGGCCCGCAGCGCACCGACGGCGGTCTCATCGTGCAGCCCGCGGCCGTTGAACTGAACCACCAAGCCAGAGCCGATGGCCACGCGGTTCTCGACGGCCAGCCGGTACGCCGGACCGCGTTTGGCCACATAACCGCCATAAACCCCGGCTACCTCACCGAGATGGAAACCGGCGGGCAACTCGTCGAGGTACAGGTCGGCCGAGGCCACGGTGGGTTCGGCGGAGGTGCGCGGCCGGTCCGGGGCCGCGGTCAGCGGGCGGACCTGGATCAGGTGCACACCCTGCTCGTCGGCAGCCCACTCCACGTCCACGTCATGCCCGCGGCGCGCACGCAGCGCCCGCACCATGCCGACCACCTCGGTCAGCACGGCGTGATCCGGCTCGCCGGCCGGAGGCATCGCGTCCGACGTCACCCGCGTGGGCACGGCCAGCCCGGCGACCAGTTGATCGGCCAGACCTTCGACGTACTCGACGACGACTTCGTCCGGCGCGCTCTCATCCAGGCCGGTGAAGGCCACCCCGGCCAGCCGCGGGTGAACCATCGCCTGCACGATCACCGCCAGCCGCGGCGCCGGATCGTAGCTGCCGGCCCGGATCCGGGCGGCCACCGCCGGTGCCTCGTAGTACGAGCGCCAGCACTGTTCGATGGCGTCGACGAGCCCGTCCGCGCCCCGCACCCCGAGCACGCTCTGGTGCACCCCGGCCAGGCTGCTGGCCGCGGTGTCCTCCTCCACACCGGACGAACGCACCGCGAATCGCAGCTCGCCAACATCCCCGAAGACGTCCCGCATCCGGGTTTCCAGCAGCGAGCGGGCCGGCTCCGGGAACCGGATCCGGCTGCCCACCGAGTGAATCCGCGAGACCGAGTCCGTGAAGAACGCGCCAACCGTGGCCCGCAGCTCGGCGAAGACCTCCGCCAGCGACTCGGCCTGCCCCGGCGTCACCGCGTCGGCGAACTCCCCCGCCGGAACGCAGAACGCCGGCGGTACCCGGAACTCCCGGCTGTGTGCGGCGAGCGCGGCGAACTTCGGGCCCACCTCGCTCACCTCGCTGCTCGCGCCGAGGCCGGGGAAACGCTGGCGGGCGATCTGCTTGTCGAAGTCGACGTGGATGTCACTGGACCGCGGCCCGGACGCACCCTGATACTTGCCGTCGTACAGCACGATCTCACCGTGCGGGCGCCACCACATCATCTGTCCGATGTTGATGCCCGGATACACCCGAACCCGGTTCATCGTGTACAGCTGAAGCGTCCATTGCCCCTTGTACCCGATATCGCCGAGGCTGGCCGACAGGTTGATGAAGACACCCAACCTCGCGACGGAGGACCGTGCCGCGAACGTCGGCGCATAGTGATCGCTGCCCAGTACCTCGATGGTGTGCGCGAGATACAGCCGTCCCGGTTCGAGAACGTATCCGTCATCCGGGATCTCGACCTCATCGAACGCATTCGGGTTACGCACATCCAACGGCATCGTCCGATACACGCGCAAGGTCTTTCCCAGCCGGAAGTTATAGCTGTTCGGGTTCACCTGCTCTGGCTCGAACGGCTCGATCGTGATACGCCTGTTAGCCCACTCACGCTCGATCTCGCGGCCAGTCAGAATCATTGACCCCCCTCTACGGCCCCCAAAAACCAATAACAATTCAGGCTCTCATTGTGCTCGCACTTATCGAGCAGCGTGCGACGATTGCCGCCACACCCCAGCTGATCGCACGAACTCTAGACTAGTCGATGTCCCGGTTGACAGGGACATCGACTAGTGATCTACGTCACAGCCATTTGCCGAGATTGCGCCCGCCTTATGGCGACCGAAGACACCGAGAGCGACGGGACCTTGCGCTCATTATCCTCCCCTTCGTATACTCGCGGCCCTGGGTGTGAGTCGCTTGTTGACCGGTGGGTAGCACGAGGAACGTGTTGCGCTGCGGAGCGACAATGTGGAGTGCGCCCCAGGGGCCAAGTTTGGTCACCACGATTTTTAGCGCGTGATTGTCTGCGGCACATTTTAGGGGGGTTGACAATGGCGTCGCCAGGAATTCCCGCCCGCCTGATCAGCACCGAGGAGCTGCGGGAACTGTCCCAGCGCCGTCCCGTGCGCGCCGCCCTCGGCATCGCCCGGCAATGGGTGGTGATCACGGCAGCGGCCGGCGCGGCTGTGTGGTGGGGGCAGTGGTACGGCTACGTGCTGGCCATCGTCGTCATCGCCACCCGCCAGCACGCGCTCGCGGTGCTGATGCACGACGGCGCGCATCGGTCGTTGTTCGCCCGGCGTAAGGTCAATGACCTGGTCAGCGACTTACTCCTGGCCTTCCCGCTGTTCGTCAGCACGACCCTGTACCGGCGGCATCACCTTGATCACCATCGCTACCTCAATACCGAGCAGGATCCCGACCTGGACAACGCGGCGCTCGCCCACACCTCGAAGGACTGGCTACGGCTGTTCGCCGGTGACCTGACCGGGGTCAACCTGCTCAAAACGGTCGACACGCTGAATCAGTTCTCCCTGTTACCGGTGCTGCGCGGGGACCGCGCCGTGGCGAAGGCCATGGGACGCGGCCGGCGGAATCTATTTCTCGCCTACCTCGCCGTTGTGGCGACCGTATTGACCATCACCGAGGGTTGGCTGGTTTATCTGTTGCTGTGGATCGTACCCATGCTGACGGCGTTGAGCCTGATCCTGCGCCTGCGCGCGGTAGCCGAACACGTCGGTTGTGATCTGGACGGCGGTGTCGGCGGAACCCGAACCGTCCTCCCGAACTTGGCCGAAGGGTTACTGTTCTCGCCTTGCCGGATCAATTACCACCTTGCTCACCACTTGTATCCCAGCGTCCCCTTCTACAACCTTCATCTTCTGCACCGGCGGCTCATGACGCACCAGGAGGTCCGCGGTCGCGCCCATATTTCCCGGTCATACCTGTTCGGGACGGCCAGCGTCCTGAGCCACATCGCGCAAGCACGGCGTAACCGTGCGACCGCGTGATACCACCGCCACCCACGCATTCGACAGGAGCGCGATGTCGAAACTGATTCAGCTTCCGGCCATCCCCGATGACCTGGCGTTGAACCACCTGCACAACGCCGACGAGTTTCTGCGGACTCGTGGCCTTGACCGCGCCGGACTCGACCGGTTGGTACGCGCCAAAACCGGTGACTCTCGACATCTGCTGCTGACCAGCTCGCCCGTGCAGGGGTTGGCCAACGCGACCAGCGACCTCGACTTCATCCGGATCCAGGAAGAGGCCCTGGACACGAGCCGGATGGCGACCCAGATCTTCGAGGACGGCCAGCACCTCGAGGTGATCTCCTTCGACGTGCGGGAGACCGCCGCTGCGCTCGCCGACGTCACCGCGTTGGCCGGTGCGGATCCGGCTCAGGTGGTCAGGGGCCACCGTGGCTGGGACAAGTCGCACGAACTGCGCCGCAAGTACCTGGAGCGGCTCATCAACGGCGTGGCCATGGACGGCGGTTCGCCCTACCTCGACCACCTGCCCGAGCTGGCCCGAATATGGAAGTGGTCCTCCCTGCACACGGCGACGGAGCAGGTCTTCTTCCTCGGGCTTGCCGAGCGCGCGGGCGAGACCCGGGGGCGGGCCGGGTACGCGCTGGGCGCCCTGCTGCATCTCATGGACGCCCTGCTGTCGCAGCACGGCGACGTGTATTCCAACCGCAAGTGGTACCTGCTGCGCTGGCGCCGCTTCGTCGGGTACGGCGCCGCGGCCGACATCGCCGCGGCCGGTCTGGTCGACCTCGTCGAACACCTGTGCCGCAAGGTATCCGCCGTCCTGCGGGGTGGTTCGTCCGAACCGCTCGCACCGGCCGTCACCGAGCTCCTGGACCTGACCTACCGGATCGCTGGTGAGGGACACCGGCCAGCCGTCACGATCGAGTGCGACGACCGCACACCCCGGCTGCGCTTCCTGCCCGGCGCGGAACTCCTGCTGGGCGGCACGGCCGTCTTCCTCGGCACCGATCCGCTGCCGTCCGGCACGGTCACGCCGGACACCGAACTTCCCGGCGATCCCGGCGACCTGCTGCGTGCCGCGCGCAGCGGCATGCTCCGGTTGCTGCCGGCCTGACCCCCACGACACCAACCCGAAGGAGAACCATGCGGCTGTCTGAGGACACCGGTCCGACCGTCGGCGGCGTGCGCCTGTTCCCTTCGGTTCGCGCCGGCCGAGGGCTGCCTCCCGACCAGGCGGTGCGGGCCTGGGCCACGGCCGGCTGGCTGCTCGCCGTCGAGGGCCGCGCCCTGCTGGAGGACCTGGAAGGCGGCGCGAACCAGCCCCAGTTGCGGCAGATGGTCCGGCTACAGCTGGTGGAGCTGCTGACCGATGTGGACATCCGGTTGGGTGGGGGCGTACCACCGGACAAGGACCACCTCCTCGCTGTCGCGCTGGAGTACGGCCTGCACGATGTCGCCGAGCTCGACGGCGAGCGGCTGGTGCGCCTGTTCGGGCTGGATGGCGAGTTTGGTACGGCGGTTAGCGAGGACGGCGAGGCGCGAGCCTTCTGGGACCGGCTGTGCGAGGCCTTTCCCGGGCAACTCCCGGATCCGCTGCAGGCCGACGGGCAACGGGAGATCCTGCAGGCGCTGCGATTGTGGTCCAAGCTCTGCACGGCGGCCGGCACCGATGCCGCGTTCCTCGAGCCGTTCCTCAAGGACGCGTGACCCTCCGATGACGGCTCCCGCGTTCGTCGACCGGTATCGCGCGGCTTTCGGTCGCTCCCAGGCCTTGCTGCTGCGCGTGTCCGGGTTGCGCGACGGGGAGCACGCGGCCAGCGGCGCCTGGATCACCGACACGTCCGGACGCCGCTGGCTCGACCTCGGCTCGTTCGGCATCCACCTGCTCGGGCACCGGCATCCGCGTGTCGTGGCGGCCGCGGCCGGGCAGCTGGAACTCATGGGGCTGTCCGGGAAGATCCTCGGCAACAGCGCCGCCACGGCCTGTGCCGAGGCGCTGCGTGCCGCGACACCGCCCTCGCTCGACCGGATCGCGTTCGCCAACACCGGCTCGGAAGCCGTCGAGATGGCCATGAAGATTACCGCGCTGGCCACCGGGCGTACCGAATTCGCGGTGCTGCGCGGTTCCTATCACGGCAAGACCAGCGGTGCCCTGCACCTGTCGGACACGATGGCCGGTCGCTCACCGGTACCGCTGGCCGCGCCCATCCATTTCCTCGAACCGGAGGACGAACCCGGCGCCCGGGCCGTGCTGGCGAGCGGGCGAGTCGTCGCGGTCTTCGCCGAACCCGTCCAGGGTGAGGGTGGCATTCGGCCCGTGTCCCGGGAATACCTGGCCAGCCTGCGTGAGCTGACCGCGCGAACCGGCACCCTGCTGGTCCTTGACGAGATCCAGACCGGGCTGGGCCGGTGCGGGCGGCTGTGGCGCTCGGCCACCGATGTTCCGCCCGATGTGCTGCTGACCGGAAAGGTGCTCGGTGGTGGCGTGCTGCCGGTGGCGGCGGTCGCGTACGACGGAGCCCGGATCGGGGCGAGCGCGACGGATCCGGTGGTGCTCGCCTCCTCGTTCGCGGGCGGTGCGCTCGCCGGCGCGGTCGGCAGCGCCGTGCTCGACGTGGTCTCGGACGAGTCGTTTCTCGGTACGGTTCGCCGGCTCGGCGAGCTGACCCGCGCCCGGCTCACCGACCTGCTGGCGGCGGACCCGAGGGTGACCGCGATCCGGGGCGAAGGCCTGATGATCGGGATAGCCACGGCGCACCCGGGCGTCGCCGGCCATGTCGTGCTGGAAGCGGCCAAGCGCGGCGTGCTGCTCAGCTTCTGTCTCAGCAAACCGTCCGTGCTGCGCGTCTACCCGCCCAGCGTGATCAGCACCCACGACCTCGAGGACGGTCTGGCCCGCATCGCCGAGGCCGTCGCCGCGAGCCCGATGGACCTCTGAGAAAGGACTTCCGCATGCCGACCGTACGCACGTCGACCCACATCCCCGGTGTCGACATCGGCTACGTGTGGGACACCGTCTGTGATTTCGAGAAATATCCCCAGTACATGGTGGACGTCGTGGAGATTCGATATCTCGAACGTACCGCCGGCGAGGCGCTCAGCTCGTGGCGGGTGCTGCTCAACGGCAGCGTTCTCACCTGGGAGGAGAAGGACTACTTCACCGCGCCGCACCGGATCGATTTCGCCCAGACCGAAGGCGATCTCGAGGTCTTTCAAGGTTCGTGGGAGCTGGCGGAGACCCCCGACGGGGTGACGGTCACGCTCGAGATCGACTTCGATCTCGGCATCCCGTCGCTGGCGGCCGTGCTGGACCCGGTGGGAATCCAGGCGATCCGGTCCAACTCGCGCAGCATGCTCGCCGCGATCGCCGACCGGAACACCGCGCCGGCCGCTCGATGATGGCGGATCGCATCGTCGTCACCGGCGTCGCCGGGGCCATCGGCAGCGAGCTGGCGACGGTGCTCGCGGCCCGCGCGCCAACGGCCGAGCTCGTCGGCGTGTTCAGCGGTGAGAGCAGCCGGGACGCCTTCCTCGCCCGTGCGCCCCGCGCGGTGGTCGCCAGGCTGCGGGCACTGGTCGGCGACCTGGCCGATCCGGCGGTCACCATCGCCCTGGCGGGCGAGCTGGGCCCCGCGACACGCACGGTCCTGGTCCATGCGGCCGCGAACGTCAGCTGGACCGCCTCGGCGGAGGCGGCCACCCTGGGCAATGTCGAGGTCACCAGAAATGTGGCCGAACTGGCCCGAACCCTGGGTGGCACACGGTTCCTGCTGGTCTCTTCGGCGTACACGGCCACGACCGACTGGGAGTACCGCAATACCTATGAGGCGTCCAAGGCCGAGGCCGAGCGGATCCTGCGCGCCGAATACCCCGACCTGGACCCGGTCGTGTTCTCCTGCAGCCTCGTCGTCGGACACAGCGGCACCGGCTCGATCGCGCGCTTTCACGGGATCTACCCGCTACTCGGCCTGATCGACCGCTACCAGCCGCCGTTCCTACCTGGCGACAGCAATGGCCGCGTCGACATCGTTCCGGTCGACTGGGTGGCGGACGAACTGTGCACCCTGACGCTGCGCGCCCTGGGCGGAGACCCGGTCACCGATGTGGTAGCGGCCGCGGGGGACGCCGCGCCCGTGCTCAGTGAGCTCGTCGCCGCCGTGTTGGCGGCGCTGAACCGGAACCGGGACGCCCGCGGTCAACCGCGGCTGGCCGAGATCCCGCTGGTCCCGTACCGCCGCTGGGACTTCCTGCGCCGCTCCGTGGAAGCGTGGCAGGTCACCCAGATCCGGATGCCCAACCAGCGTTTTCTTGAGCGGCTGGTCGGCATCTACCGACCCTACTTCGAGAACGCCCGGGTGCGGCCCCCGCAGGGCACGAGCGGTCCACTACCCGGCTGGCAGGACTACGTCGACGTGGTCGTCGACTGGTGGCTGACCAATTCCGTCCAGCAGCCGCTGTCCACCGCTTCGGCTTCGTGATCGTCGCCGTCTGCGTATGTGCGCTGCTGTGCCTCATCGAGGGCGGCGAGGCGATGGCCCGGGCCGCTGCCCGCCCGCCGGACTCCCGCCGGCGAACCGGTGCCGCCGTGGCCGGCGCCGCCGTGGTCCTGCTGGCCTGCTCCGCCGTCGCGGGCCTGGCCGCGACGGCCAGGGTCCGGTGGCTGCCGGTGATCGCCGGCGCCATCGCGCTCCTGGCCGGGTTGCAGTGGTTGGCCCGGGCGGTGCGGCGGCTGTTGGGTCCGGTGCCGCAACAGCGGTCGGGGGTATTCCAGACCGTGGTCGCCGGCGGCGCCGAGGTGGTTCTGATCACGACGGCCCTGGCCGTGGTGGTGCTCCGCGATGGCGGCCCCACACCGCCTTGGGTCTGGCCGGTGGCCGGGGTCAGCGTGGTCATCGGTCTGGCCGCATACGGCGCTGTCACGCGACGCGCGCGGCGCGCCTTGCCGCAACGGATACCCAAAGCACTGCTGGCTACCGCTCTGACCGCGGCGGCCGCGACCGGCATCGTCCACAACGGACTTCCGGTGGGCGGTTGGGCCGCCGGAAGTATCGCGGTCGTCGGGGTGACCGTGCTGGTGGTCAGGTTTCGCAACGCGTCAACAACCCGGTCCACAGCGAACAGCGGGCTGCGCGGTTTTCTGTTCGGCGACGACGCCACCACTTGGCTCGGCGCGGCCATCTTCGCACTGTTGGGCCCCGCGCTCGGCCTCGGGTGGCTGCCTCTGCTCATGGCCGTGGTCGGCGTGGCGCTGCTGCGGGTCACGTCGCCGGCGACGGGTTGACTATTGGTGCTCCCGAAACCGCAGCCGTTCCACCGCGATTCGTGCCGGTAGGTCGGAATCGGGCAGCAGACGCAGCGCTCGGTCGCACAGCTGGTCCAAGACGTCGGGCTCGGCCGGCTCACCCAGGAAAGCACCTTGCTGGAGCGCCTGTGCCAGCGCCTTGAGGGTATAGCCAAGGGCAGGCCCGGTGCGAAATGCGGTTGCCTCGCGCAGATACCGTTCCGCGGTCGCAAGCGCGACCCGCGGTTCGGGAATGCCCTCGACATCCTCCGGCGGTGCCAGGCTGAGCCAGAGCCGGTGCTCCTCCCACCAAGCGTCATAAGGCCGCGAGAACGGATCGAGATGCAAGGTGCCCAGCCGGTACAGAATCTGCCCGATAAGCTCGCCGTCGCCCAGGCCGCGAGCGGCCGCCAGCGCCGCCTCGCCCGCCCTGCCGCCCGAGGCGAACAAAGCGGAATCCGGCCGGTGCACCAGCGCAAGATGAGCGATCTCGGTCCAGTCCGACTGGCACAGCGCCCGGTCGCGCACGCTCAGGTCGTCGGAAAGCACTTCCAATGCGGCGACCAGCAGCCGCCCGAGCAACAACCCCCGCTCCCACAGATCCTCCTGCCGAGCGATCCACATCGCGGTCCCGAACCATTCCCGCAGCGCGACGGATCCGACAACGCCCCCACTGGCCAACGACGCCGCTCTGCGACAGCCCGCTTCGGTCGTGGTCCTGCCCGACGCGACGTCGATCGCGAGCATTTCGAGAGCTTTCACAGCGATACCCCCATCCCTGCCTTCACATGCTACACATACCAGGATCGACCTGGTGCTGGCGCAGATAAGCAGCGTGTCAAACGCGATGGTGCGGTGCGCGGCGCAATCCAGCAAATGGACGACATCGAGGGGGCCACTCAGGGCAAGGCAAGAGTGAAGATGCCGGTCACACGTGACTTCGACAACAGACCATCTTGCCTCCGCGATAAAGTGAGAACGGTTCACTGCAACGAGAGTGCAATGGCGACGGTAAGGCTACCGCCGCAGCGCTGCGTCCCGAGATCCGGCGTTGCGCTGTGAAAGTGCAGCTACAGCAGCGGTTTAGCGCCTCCCAGCACCGTCACATTGCGTCGAGCCAGCCGATGAAGTGGTTGCGGGCAGTGCTCTCCGCGACTAGGGTTGGACAAGTACTTGACGAAGTCGGACAAGTACTTGACGACACTCGTAGAGTATGCTTGGAGCGTCGGAAGGAGTGGGGGAACGCGACAAGTTTTTAGGTTTATCGTCGGGTAAATAAGTCCGACCAGGGGGACGATGATGTTCAGAACGTAAGTTGGCTGATGCACGTCGAGATCATTCTCGTGGTTCCATTGCAGGTAGTGACAAATACGCCGTAATGCGACGTGCGTTCTTACGAAAGACACCAGCGATTTCGCTCTCGACACTTTGGGCTGCCGCCTTGCCGAGGGATTTCGGTGGTGAAATTCGGCGCGCATGAAATCGCGCTGCTGCCGTGCGGTAATGACCCATGCCCATTTCCAGTACGAGAGGTTCCTATGGTAGAGGCAGGTACTGCCAACCCTGAACGACCAAACAAGGCCGACGTGGTAATCGTCGGCAATGGCGCTCTCGGCATGTTCCTTGCTGATGAGCTGATCGAGCGGCAGGCCGGCTCTGTCGTCGTGGTCGGCCCCCATGCTCGTGAGGCGGGCGCCAGCCAGGCCGCCGGCGCGATGCTCGGCTGTTTCGGTGAGACGACCACGGAATCGCTTCGGACCGACGCCTCGCGAACCAGATTCGAACTCGGTGTCACCGCCCACGACCGGTGGCCCGATGTGTTGCGCCGGCTCGACGAGGTTTCGCCGACGGGCTGGCCGCTGCAGGTGGCCAGTGACACCCACGTGATCCTCAACTCCATCGGCGCGGAGTTGGACGACGTGAATCTCGCCGCGATGATCAACGCCCTCGACGAGTACGGCAAGCCGTGGACGGAGATCGACCCGAAGGAAATCCCCGGCTTCAATCCACGGACGGAGTCCCGGGCGCTGCGTGCCATCCACCTGCCGACCGAAGGTGCTGTCGACGCCCGGGGCGTACTGGCCGCGCTGGAAGTACGCGCGCGGGCCGCGGGCGTGTCCCTCGTCGATCAGACCGTGCGCAGGTTGGTGCGTAGCAACGATGTCGTGACCGGAGTCGAACTGGACGACGGCCACATCATCGAGGCCGGCAATGTGGTCGTCGCCGCCGGTGCCCACAGCGAGTCGCTGGTGCGGACCGCGTCCGACGAGTTCGAGACGGTACCGATGATCCCCGGGCTGGGGTTCGCGATGATCGCCCGGCGCACCGCGGGGGAACCGTTCCGCAGCGTGGTCCGGACGCCGAACCGCGGTTTCGCCTGCGGGCTGCACGTCGTGCCCGCCCCCGACGGGCGCGAGTACTACGGTGCCACGAACCGCCTGGTGGATACGGTGTCCAGCGTCACCTGGATGGCCGACGTTCGCTTCCTCGCCCAGTACTCGATGCAACAACTCGACGAGCAGGTCGCTCGGCACGAGGTCGAGCGGTGGTGTGCCGGGAACCGCCCGGTGACCCTCGACGGCTTCCCGCTGATCGGATGGCTGCCGCTGTCCGGTCTCTACCTGATGACCGGGACGTATCGCGACGGGTTCCACTGCGCGCCGCTGCTGGCCGAACACGTGGCCAACGAGCTGCAAGGAAAACCCGGAATCATCGATCCGATGTTCACGCCGATGCGCAAGCCGATCGCGACCCGAACAATAGAGTGGTCGATCGACGAATATGTCAAGCACAACCTCGCCGCGTGGTTCGAGACCGGCGCGGAGGCCGCGCCTCAGATGACGACCACGCAAATCGCCGACTACTACCGGAACATGGCCGTGCAGGCCTACGAACAGTTGGGCACCGACTACGCGCTCGGGCCGGATGTGCTCTGGTACGCGCAGGGAAGCCTGGTCGGTGGGCGTCGTGTCGCACGTTATCTGCGTCGCCAGCAAACCAGCGGAAACGGGCAGGCCCAGCCGGTCGGCGTCGGCATTGGAGAGTCGCAGCGATGACCAATTCCCAAACGTCCGTTACGGACACCGTCCGGCAGATCGTCGAGCAACAGCTCAACTTCGCCGTCCACGGCTACGAGTTCGGTCCCGATGACGACCTCTGGACCATGGGTATGACGTCGCTGACCTGCCTTGGGCTCATGTTAACCATCGAGGACACCTTCGATATCGAGCTGCCGGAGGAGTCGCTCAAGGAGTCGACCTTCCGTAGCGTCAACACGATCACGGCGGCCGTCGAAGGCGTCCGAAACGGGAAGCTGGGCGTTTCGGCGTAGGCCTGGTCCATCTGAAGAATCGGAAACGAATGCGCAGGTAGTCATGCCACGACCTGAGCCGCGGCCGACGAATCCCTTTCCGCTGCTCCGCACGTCCACAGCCGGCCATTTCCCATTGTCAGTGGGACAGGAGCGGCTGTGGTGGCTGCGCCAATTGGATTCGTCGTACAACCAGTACCACATCTGTGGTGGCTGGCGGTTCGAGACCACGCTGGACAGCGCGGCGCTTTCCACCGCGCTGGCCGGACTGGTGCGTCGCCACGAGATCCTGCGGACGAGATTCGTCCTGCGGTCGGATGGAACGACCGCCCAGGAGATCGCCGACGATGTCGAGGTCCCGGTCACCTGGGCCGGGCATGACTGGCGGGCAGCCGTTGAACAAGCCGCGGTCGAGCCATTCGATCTCTCGCGGCCACCGCTCATCCGAGCGGTGGCCGTGGAGTTGGACGGTGGACACGGCGGCTTGTTCACGGCTCTGCACCACATCGTCACGGACCGCTGGTCGATGGACGTGCTCGCCAGGGACCTCGTCGAACTGTACGAGGCCGCACGCGCCAAGCGGCCGCCGCGGCTGCCGGACCTGGCGGTCCAGTACGGCGACTACGCCAGCTGGCAGCGACGTTTCCTGACCGGCGACCTGCTCCAGCGGCAGCTGGACTACTGGACGCGGACGTTGGCGGGCTACGAGCGGCTGGAACTGCCGCTGGACCGCCCACGGTCCACGGCGACCGGCGCGGACGGGAAGACCGTCGTCGTCGAGATGTCGGCCGAGGCCACTGAGGCGATGACGGCACTGGCCTGGCGGGCCCGCTCGAGTCCGGTCATGGTGGTGACCGCGGCCATGGTCGCGGTGCTGAAGGCGTTCACCGGTCAGTCCGATGTCGTCATCGGCGCGATCGTCTCCGATCGTCCACGTCCCGAACTGCAGGACCTGATCGGCTTCTTCATCAACACCGTGATATTGCGAATCGACCTGTCCGCGCCGACACTGACCTTCCGCCAGGTCGTCACCCGCACCCGCGACGCGTGGATGGCCGCGGACGCGCACCAGGACGCACCATTCGAGCAGATCGTCGGTGCGCTGAAGGCGGGGTCGGAGACGGGGCGGAACCCGGTCTTCGACATCGCGGTGAACCACGCGGGTGACCGGACCAGCCTGGCCGAAGCTCCGGATGCGCCAACTTGGTGGTATCCGGAGATTCCGGTGACCGCTCGCTTCGACCTCTCGCTTACCACGCAGATCATCGACGGGCGCCTCCGGGCCACCTTCGTGTACCGGCCGGCGCTGTTCGACGAAGCCCCGATCGCCGCTCTCGCGTCGCGTTATATCAAGCTGCTCGAACAGGGTGTGGCAAACCCCGAGCGGCCGTTGCACGAGTTCGACCTGCTCGACGAGTCTGAAAGCAAACTGCTGCACAGCTATAACGACTCGACGCCCGCTCCGGAAGCCACGATCGTCGAACGCGTCCAGGCGCAGGTCGCCATCCGCCCGCAGGCTCCCGCCGTGATCGGCGCTGACGGCGTGCTCTCGTATCAGGAGCTGAACGACCGGGCGAATCAGCTGGCCCGGCACCTGCTGACCTTCGGCGTAGGTCCCGAACGAGTGGTCGGCGTGTGCCTGGAACGCACCGTCGAGAGGTTCGTCATCCTGCTCGCCATCGCGAAATGCGGTGCGGCCTATCTTCCGCTCGACCCCGATTTTCCCACCGATCGGCTCCGTTTCCTGTTGTCGGACGCCGGTGCGATTCTGACAATTGTCAGCCCGGCGTTGCGTGACCGGATTCCGCCGGCCACCACACCGGTACTGGTGTTCGGCGGTGGCAAGCCCGATCTGACCGGTTACGAGACCGGGGATCTGCCGCTGGCCGCGCGGGCCGACAATCTGGCGTATCTGATCTCCACCTCCGGTTCCACCGGAACTCCCAAATCGGTCGACATCTCGCATCGAGCACTGAGCCGGCTCGTCGCGGGCGCCCCGCGCTATCTCGACGTCGGCCCCGGCACGACCTTTCTGCAGGCCGGGCCGCTGACCTTCGACGTCGCCGTCCTGGAATGGACACCACTGGCCCACGGCGGCCGCGTGGTGGTGGCGGACACCGGAACCTTTCTCGAGGATCTGGCGGACGTTCTCTACAAATACGATGTGACAACGCTCAAGCTGGTCTCACCTCAGCTCGATCTGCTCGTCGAACGGGATATCCGGATTCTCTCCGGTTTACGCCAGCTCGTCGTCGGCGGTGACGTGGTCAACCCGAGGAGTTTCACGGCGGCCCGCGATCTCCTTCCCGACTGCCGGGTGACGGCCTCCTATGGACCTACCGAGTCCACCGTGCTGGCCACCGTGTTCGACGACGAGTCCTGGGCTGGCCGCGTACCCATCGGTCATGCCATTCCCCACACGCGCGTGTACATTCTGGACGGAGACCTCAGGCCCGCCTCGATAGGCATGCGGGGCGAGATATACCTGGCCGGTGACGGGCTGGCGCGCGGCTATCACGATCGCCCCGGGTTGACCGCGCAGTCGTTTCTTCCCGATCCGTACGGGCCGCCTGGCGCCCGCATGTACCGCACCGGAGATGTGGGCCGGTATCTGGCGAGCGGCGCGGTCGATTTCCTCGGTCGGGCCGACGACCAGGTGAAGATCCGGGGCTTCCGGATCGAGACGAGCGAAATCGAGCACGCCCTGCTACGCCATTCCGACATCACATCGGCCGTGGTGGTGCGGGCCACGCTGGAAACCGGCCCGGCCCTGGTCGCCTACGTTGTGGCGACCACTCCCCTGGACAGGACGACGCTGCGCGGTGAACTCCGCGCCACCCTGCCGGCCTATATGGTTCCCGACCATATCGTCGAGGTGCCTCACTTCGCCCTGACGGCGAACAACAAGGTGGACCGGTCCGCACTGCCGCCGGTCACCGCGGTGGAGCCGCACCCGGCCGAGGGCGCACCGCCGGCGACCGGGCTGGAGGCCCGCATCGCCGAGGTGTGGTCAGCGGTGCTCGGCCGAACGATGCCGGCCACGGACGACTTCTTCGAGCACGGCGGCCATTCCCTGCTGGTACCCCGGGCGACCGCGGCGATCCGGCAACTGCTCGGCCGGGAGGTACCGCTTGGGCTCATGATGCGACACCGGACGCCGGCCACGTACGCGGCCGCGATTCTGCGGGAGAGCCACACGGACCTCGGCGCCGCTTCGCGGGAGCACCGCTTGGAGCAGCACCTGTGGCACAGCAGGACACTCGGCGGTGACCGGCGAGTCGACCTGTTCATCTCCGTCGAGAGTCCGGGTCGCGGGAGCTCGGACCTGCGGACGCTGGTTGTGCTCGACGGCTCCGAGTTCGTGGACATCATGCGGCTACCGACCATTCTCGACCGCCTCGTTCTCGAGGGACGCATACCCATGACCGCGGCGGTGTTCGTGAGCCCTCCCGACTGGTTGGCCCGCAGGAAGGAGCTGCTCGACGACACGTACGTGGACATGCTCGCCGACGAGCTGATTCCCCGGTTGCGGACCTGGCTCGGTGACCGGCCGGCGAGTCGTGCGACCGCGGTCGGTGCGAGCCTGGGAGCCGTAACCGCGATTCGCGCCGCGCTCCGTCGCCCGGATTGTTTCGAGGGTGCCGCCGCCCTTTCCGGCCCGCTGACCGAACATCGGCTCGACGCGACAACGGCCGTCAACACGCCCGGCGCCGCTCGATTCTTTCTGTCCGCGGGCCGCGAGGAATCGGACATCATTCTCGACGACGGCCTCAGCCTGCTGGACGCGACCACGCGAACGGGCGACGAATTGACCGGCCATGGCCATGCCGTGCGGTGTGCGTACGCGGCGGGCGGTCATACCTACGCGTCCTGGGAAGCGATGCTTCCGCAAGCAATCTCATGGGTGTTGGAAAGGGACGAAGCGCGACATGTTTGACGACGAGCACCGCGAATTCCACGTCGTGATGAATCACGAGGAACAGTATTCGATCTGGCCCGTCGACCGTGACATTCCAGCGGGCTGGCACGCCATCGGAACCAGCGGCCCGAAGGCGGACTGCCTCGCCTACATCGATCAGGCGTGGACCGACATGCGGCCGTTGAGCCTGCGCCGGCACAGGGAAGAAGCCGACAGCGCGGTGTGAGACCTACGAGGAGTTGTCATAGTGGATCCCCGACCGATCGAGCGGGCGCGGACATTGTGTGATTTGTTCGATCACCAGTTCCGCGTTCGACCGCACGCCACGGCCGTCAAGACGGTGAACCAATCGTGGACCTATGCCGAGTTCGATCGGATGACCGCTCGACTGGCCCACCGGTTGCGACGCGGCGGGGCCGGCCCTGGGACCGTCGTCGGTTTGCTGGCGCACCGCAGCCCGGCGGCCCTGACCGGCATTGTCGCCATCATGCGATGCGGCGCGGCGTGCCTGCCGCTGGATCCCGATGATCCGCCCCGGCGCAACCGTGAGGTTCTCGACGACGCCGGAGGTGATCAGGTTCTCGTCGCCACTCCCGCCGCGTGGCTCCCCGGCGCACAGCTCATCGACGATCCCAGCCTCGAGGACGAGGACGACAACGCCGCGACGCTGCGCGCGCCGAGCCCGCTCGACCTGGCCTACGCGATCACCACATCGGGCTCGACCGGACGCCCCAAGATCGTCGGCGTGCCACACGAGGGGATCTTCAACCTGGTGATCGCCTCGATCGAGGATCTTGACATGATCAGGGAAGACGACGTCATGCTGTGGACGACCGCGCCGACGGTCGACAGCACCATGCACGATGTGCTGATGCCACTGTGTTTCGGTGCCTGCGTGGCGATTTCCGAAGGCCGTGACCTACCCGCCAGCAGAATGCTGATCGCCGCCCGCACCCTGGGCGTGACCGCGCTGGAAATCCCGGCGGCCGTACTCGGACCCTACGGGCAATCGCTGCTCCCGCGGCTGGCGGAGGCCGGGGTGCGGCTCGTCATCACGGGCGGCTCCCAGCTCGACGGCCCAGGCCTCGCGGACAACGAGTCTTTGGTCGTGTACAACGGCTACGGCCCGACCGAGACGTCGGTCGCCCCCACCTGGTACAGGTGCGTCGAATCGACGCCCCGGTGGGTGCCGATCGGCCGGCCGATCCGCGGCGTCCGGACCTATGTCCTCGATGAGGAGCTGACGCCCGTTCCGGCCGGCACGGACGGGCAGATGTACATTGCCGGAGTGGGTTTGGCCAGGGGGTATCTCGGTCTGCCCGCCCGCACGGCGGCGGTGTTCCTGCCGGATCCGTTCGCCGAGACCCCGGGCCAGCGCATGTATGCCACCGGTGACCGGGTGCGGCTGCAGCCGGACGGGAACTTCGTTTACCTCGGCCGGATCGACGACCAGATCAAGATCAGTGGATTCCGCGTCGAGATCGGCGAGGTGGAGCACAGCCTGCGCGAGTGCCCCGGCGTGGTCGACGCCGCGGTGCTGCTCCGCAAGGACGTTCCGGGTGGTGCCGCGATCGTCGCCTTCCTGGTCGGCGAGCAGTCGCCCGACGACGTGATCATCGACCGGCTTCGCGATCGGTTGCCCAGCCACATGATTCCGCGCTTCTATGTCTGGCTGGACGACCTGCCACTCAACCGTCCGGGGAAGGTCGACCGTGCGGCGCTTGCCATGATCGCGGTCGCCGACCCGGCCCGCCAGCGTGATCACGCCTGACGATGGAGGCTCATCGATGACACCCGACGCCGTGCTCGCCAGCCCCCAGCGGGGGGTCAAGGAACCGGCCACCGGGCGGCAAACGATCGCCGTGGTCGGCGGCAAGCCCAAGATCGTCCAGAAGGCTCGCGAACTCGGGCTGGGCGTGATCTACATCCAGCACCCGAACCAGTACGACCGCACCCACTGGCCGTACGTCGACCAGGCTCTGCTCGTCGACTACACCGACTCGGAACGGCTGCTGCCGCTGGTGCGGTCCTTGCACCAGGCCTACCCGTTCCAGAGCGTCGTGTCGCTGTTCGAGCTCGGGCTCGTGGCCGCGGCGGAGATAGCCGAGATGCTCGGATTGGGCGGCACCCCATTGTCCACAGTGGACATGCTGCTGAACAAATGGCAGATGCGTCAACATCTCAATTCGCTTGGCATCAGCCCCGTCGCCGCTGCCGTTGGCGAGACCGAGCAGGATCTGCGGGACTTCGTCGAAGCCCACGGACTGCCGGTGGTGGTGAAACCGATCATGGAGGCGGGCAGCATCGGCATCTTCGCCGTCCGCGACACCGCGGAGCTGGATTCGGTTCTGGCGCGCTTCCGCATGCTCGGCGACCAGTTCAGCGACGACGAGCTGGCCGGTCCCCTTGACCGCTTCCTCATGGAGGAATATCTGGACGGTCCGGAGATCAGCGTGGAGACGCTGAGCTTCGACGGCCGCCATGTCGTCGTCGCGATAACCGACAAGCTCTCCACCGAGCAAGGTTTCATTGAGATCGGCCATTCCATGCCGAGCCGTCACCCGAGCCCGCTGCTGCGGGAGGCGGAGCAGTTGGTCGGGACGTTCCTCGACGCGGTCGGGCTCCGGGACGGCCCGGGGCACACCGAGATCAAACTGACCAGCCGCGGTCCGGTGATCATCGAGTCGCACAACCGCGTCGGCGGTGACCGGATCAACGAGCTGGCCGAAGTCGCCGTCGGCGTCGACATGGACAGCCACGCGCTGGGTTCGCGGCTCGGGGTCATCGAGCCGCTCCAGCGCTCGCCCCGGCCGATCGCGGGCGCCGCGATTCGCTTCCTCACTCCCCCGCCCGGCCGGGTGGTCGAGGTGACCGGCGCCGATGCGGTCAAAGCCGACCCCGCGCTGGTCGAGTTGGAGATCTCGGTCAAGCCGGGAGACGAGGTGCCGCCGCTCACCTGGAGCGAGGACCGGGTCGGTCACGTCCTGGCGCGGGGAGAAACCGCCGACGAGGCGATCGCCAACTGCGAGCGGCTACTGGCGGCGCTGCACATCCGCACCGAGCCGGTCCGGTGAGTACGACGGAGGCGGAACGGCCGGGCGAGCCGCGATTCCGGGACACCGTGCGCGGGCTGCCACCGAGAGTGTGGATCGTCAGCCTCGGCGTCCTCGTCAATCGGGTCGGCAACTTCCTGCCGGTGTTCATGGTTCTCTACCTCACCAGCAAGAACTTCTCGGCATGGGCCGCCGGGCTGGTGCTCGGCGCCGCCGGGCTGGGCAATGTGCTCGGAAACGGGATCGGCGGATATCTCGCCGACCGGCTCGGCCGGCGCTGGACCATCGTGCTGTCGATGCTCGCCACCGCGGGCCTGACCGCCTGCATCCCGTTGTTCACCACACTGCCTCTGCTCGTCCTGATGGTCGGCCTGGTCGGGACGACGTCACAGGTCTTCCGGCCGGCCGCCGCGGCGCTGCTGGTGGACGGGATGACCGCCCAGGAGCGGCTCGCGGCCGCCGCGGTCTTCCGGTTCGCCATGAACATCGGAGCCGCGGTCGGCGGGGTTCTCGGCGGGTTTCTGGCAACCACCTCGTACCTGGGGATGTTCCTCGGCAACGCCATCGCCTGCCTGCTCTTCGCACTGATCGCGCTCGCGCTGCCGAGAGACGAGGCCAGCGACGAGTCCGGCGTGGGCCAAGAGCACAGTGCGGAACCGGACAAGAAGCAGGGTTACCGGCAGGCGCTCGCCGACCGCCGGCTGCGGCGCTTCCTCGCCATGACGCTCATCTCCGAGTTCATCTACATTCAGTCGACGGTCGGCCTGCCGCTGCACGTCAATGCCATTGGCCTGTCGCCGGCCAGCTTCGGCGTGCTGATGGGACTCAACGGTCTGCTCGTCCTGCTGTTCGAGCTGCCGATCACCAGTGCCGTCGCGCGTCGCCGGCCGGAGCGCGTGCTGGCGTGGGGAAACGTGTTCACCGGGGTCGGTCTCGCGCTGACCGGCGCCGCGAACGACATGTTCTGGCTGGTCGGCACCGTTCTGTTGTGGACACTCGGGGAGATGATGTACGCCTCGGTGTCCGCCGCGTACCTGGGTGGCCTGGCTCCGCCCAACCTGGTCGGCCGGTACCAAGGTCTGTACGGCGCCGCCATGATGATCGGTGTCGGCGTCGGCCCACTGGTCGGCGGGTTGGTCTATGCCTACGGCGAGTGGGCACTGTGGACGATCGTCGCGGTCGCCACCGTGGCCTCCGTCCGCCTCTGCCTGCCAAGCCGTTCTCAGGCTTCCCCCGATCTTGAAGTTCAAAGCGGAAGGTAAGCCCCTTGAGCACCGTGCATGCCATCTGTGACCGCTATGTGGACGATTTCGCTCGGCTGCAGCCGCTCGCCGCCACCGAGTTCGGCATCGGGGGCCATGACGATCAGCTTCCCGACCTCTCCCCGGACGGTCACCAGGCCCGCGCCGAGCTCGCCAGGGGCGCGCTGGCCGCGATCACGGCAGCACAACCGGTCGACGAGAGCGAGCGGGTCGCCAAGGCGGTCTTCTCCGAGCGGATCGGCCTCGACGTCGAGATGCACGATGCCGGCCTGCCGGCCGCCTCGCTCAACTCGATCGTCAGCCCGGTACAGAACGTCCGGCAGACCTTCGACCTGATGGCCACCGAGACCGCCGAGGACTGGGCGGTGATCGCCACACGGCTGAACAAGGTGCCGGAAGCGCTTGCCGGGTACCGGGAATCGCTGCTGGCGTCGGCGGACAAGGGCATCGTGTCGGCGTCGCGTCAGGTGCGGCGGGCGATCGAGCAGTGCGAGACCTGGTCCGGTGCCGACTCCTTCTTCGCCACGTTCGCCAAGGCGGCCGACACGGTGCCGGGCGTCGAGGGCGCCCTGCGGGCCGATCTCGATGCCGGCGTGCGCGCGGCCACCGGCGCCTACGCCGAGCTGGCCATGTTCCTCCGCGACGAGCTCGCACCGAAGGCCGGCGAGGAGGACGCCGTCGGTGAGGATCTCTACGGGCTGTGGTCGCGGACGTTCATCGGCGCGAAACTGGACCTGCGCGACGCCTACGAGTGGGGCTGGGCCGAGTTCATCCGGGTCGAGGCCGAGCTCGCGGAGGTCGCCGGACGGATCAAGCCGGGGGCGGGTCCGGCCGAGGCGGCCGCCGCCCTGGACGCCGACGCCCGGTATCGCGTCAGTGGCCAGGCCGCGTTCCAGGCGTGGATGCAGGAGCTGTCCGACCGCGCGCTGGCCGACCTTCGCGGGACGCACTTCGACATACCGGACGAGCTGATGCGGCTGGAGTGCCGGATCGCTCCGCCGGGGGGCGGGGTGGGTGCCTACTACACCAACCCCGCCGACGACTTCAGCCGGCCGGGCACGATGTGGTGGTCGGTGGCCGCCGGCAAGGAGGAGTTCTCGACCTGGCGCGAGGTCAGCACCGTCTACCACGAGGGCGTGCCGGGTCATCACCTGCAGATCGGCACGGCGGTGGGCACGCCGGGCCTCAACCGGTTCCAGCGGCTGCTGTGCTTTGTCGACGGCCACGGTGAGGGTTGGGCGCTCTACGCCGAGCGGCTGATGCGCGAGTTCGGCTATCTCGACGACGGCAACCTGCTCGGCATGCTCAACAAGAGCCTGTTCCGGGCGGCTCGGGTGATCGTCGACATCGGCATGCACCTGAAGCTGGAGATCCCGGCGGGTACCGGTTTCCACGAAGGGGAACGCTGGACGCCGCGGCTTGGCCTGGAATTCCTGCACACCAGAACGCTCGCCGAACCGGCCCACGTGGTGGACGAGATCGACCGCTACCTCGGCTGGCCGGGCCAGGCGCCCGCGTACAAGCTCGGCGAACGCCTGTGGCTGTCGATGCGCGATGAGGTCAAAGCCAAGCGTGGCAACGAGTTTGACCTCAAGGAGTTCCACATGCGCGCGCTACGCAGCGGTCCCGCCGGACTGGACACCATGCGGGACCTCATCGCGGCTCTGTGAGCTCTAGGTTGTACCAATGGCGCGCTACGGAGCTATGTACGGTCCGGACATCACCTTCGTCGGTGTCCCCCGCTGTGATCTGACCGACCCTTCGTCCTATGTGGACGCCGACGTGGTGATCGTCGGCGCTCCGTTCGACGGCGGCACCTCGAGCCGGCCGGGGACCCGGTTCGGCCCGCAGGCCATCCGGTCGACGGACTACCTGGGGCACTATGGTTCGAGGCCCAGTCTGGCGCTGCGCACCGACGGCCTGAAGGATCTCACCGTGTACGACGCCGGCGACGTCGAGATGTTCTCCGGGGACGTGGTGAAGTCCCTTGCCAGCCTGCGGGCCGAGGTCGCCAAGGTGGTAGAGGCCAGGGCGATCCCGGTGATCCTCGGCGGTGACCACGCGATCGCCTACGCGGACGCCTCTGGCGTGGCGAGCGTGCTCGGCGAGGGCCGGGTCTCGATGGTCCACTTCGACGCGCACGCGGACACCGGCGACATGGATTTCGGCTCGCTGTGGGGTCACGGACAGCCCATGCGCCGGCTGATCGAATCCGGCGCGTTGCGTGGTGACCGGTTCCTGCAGATCGGCTTGCGTGGCTACTGGCCGGGGCCGGACGTCCTGGAATGGATGGCCAAGCAGGGCATGCGTTCCTACGAGATGACCGAGATCGGCGAGCGCGGCCTGGACGACTGCCTGACCGAGGCGTTCGCCATCGCCACCGACGATTGCGACGGCGTCTTCCTCTCGGTGGACATCGACGTCTGCGACCCCGGCCACGCTCCCGGCACGGGCACCCCAGAACCCGGTGGGCTCACCGCCCGCCAACTGCTCGACGCCGTCCGCCGGACCTGCCTTGAGCTGCCGGTCGTCGGCGTGGACGTGGTCGAGGTCAGCCCACCGTACGACCACGCGAACATCACCGCCGCGCTGGCGAACCGCGTGGTGCTGGAGGCCTTGTCGGCGATCGCCCGCAAACGCCGCGACGAACGGGACGGCACGACCTGGGACCCCCGGCGACCGTTGCTGGACGGCCGCTGACTTTAGCTGACGAGCAAAGAAACCACGGCGCACTTTCGACGAAAGTCTTCACAAGTCTGTCATAAGTAGCTAACGTCGTGGCGCCCCCTCCGGAGAAGACCGGACGTCGATCATCTCCGTATCCACCACGCGATTCAGCCGTCCGAGCCCCCGGACGGCGGATGCCACGCGTCCCCTTCGGCCCAGATTCCGCGCGGCGCGAGCCGCGTTCAGAAAGGTGGCGACCCCCATGGACGACAGCCAAAACAGACCCCGCTCCGGTTCGGATGAGCAGGCCCCGGTCCGGTTCACCCGCCGCGACGTGTTCACCGCATCGGCCGGAGCCGCCGCCATGCTCGGCGCGGCCGGATTGCCCGTGCTGGCCACCGCCACGCCGGCGCTCGCGGATAACGATCACGGCGACCGCCACGACGGCCTCCGGGCGGAGCCGCTGATCCCGACGCGCAACCGCGGGATCATCCTGTTCAGCGTCCGGGACCGGATCAGCGCGGCGCCGGACGACAGCGGCGTGCCCTACGGGTTCGAGCGGGTGCTCGCCCGGCTGGCCGAGATCGGCTACAAGGAGATCGAGTTCGCCGGCTACA
>WUUC01011019.1_pt1 | contig 47001 bp, 68 predicted proteins | sample 6278441 | NCBI WGS metagenome assembly WUUC01 (sample SAMN13675441, study PRJNA597444) | soil metagenome | isolation source: soil | place: USA: Washington | collected 2017-10
GCTACCGGTACCCCCCTTGGGTATCGACCAGGTGGCAGGGGTGGCAGGGGTGGCAGGGGTGGCAGGGGTGTCGCCCTGGTGTGCACGTTGTGCGTTGCCCGTGGTGCGTGGTGCGCATATGCGCGGCGTACGGGTGCGTGCGGTACGAGGCAGCGCGCGTGTGCGTGTGTGGGTGTCTGGTTGTGTCGTACCCTGAAAACGCCTGTGTGAGCTGTGTCACATTATGCTGCCTGACCCCTTGACAGGGTGGCCACCCATAGGGAGTGTGTGAGCCGCACGGCACCACGGTTACCGACACAAGGGGCAACGATGATCACCACGGCAGCACTGACCCTGGCCCTACTGGCAACGTTCCTGCTCATGGGTCTGAGCATGGCCCCCATTACCGGCCGGAAGGCCCCCATACCCACGTGCCGGAGTGGGTGGGACACCGACGGAAACGCATGGGTGGAGGAGAACCACGGGGGTGGGCGTATGCGGTTGCTGCGTAACGGGCGCCCATGGGTCGACCAGGGCGGTACCTACACGCTGGCCACCCTCACCACCCGCTACGGCATCGCATGGGAGCGCTGAGCATGCGTCGCCTGGCCCACCAGGCGGATGACCTGTACACCCTGTTGGATGCCCTGTTGACCTTGATCGATGCGCTTTCCTGAGAGGACATGATCATGACCGCCACATTCGCCACCGCCCACCCCCGTACCGGCGACGTCATCTCCGCAGCCCCCGGCGTAGGTACCTGGAAGGCCACCTTCCGCATGCGGGTAACCCAGGTGATCACGGATCGTAGGCTTGACCGGCCGATCATCGGCGGCGTGGTGATCAACAAAGACGGGTCGGACCGGAAGGCCAACGCTGAGCGCGCGTTTGATTACCGCGCTGACCTGGTCACGCTCGTAACCCCCGCTCAGCCGACCAGCGTCGACCTTGACCAGGCGTACGCGCGGCAGGCTGCCATCGTGCGGACCGAGGCCGACCAGGGTGCCTACATGTCCGGCCCGGTGGCGTCCGACGTATCCGCCGACACACGTGCCCTGGTCGCACGCGCCGAGGCCAACGCGCGCCGTACGACCGACCAGACTGCCGAAGCGTTCCTGAACCTGGCCGGTCAGCGCGTGACCGTGCGCACGGTGACCAGGTGGGAGCAAGTTCTCACCGGTGGCCTGCTCGATGATTACGCCACCGAGATCAGCTACCGGCCCGTGATCAAGGAAGCGCGCGGCTACGTGGATGGCGTCGACACGCACTGTGACGCAACCACGGTCACGCTTACCGTCGTCACGGCCGACCGTACCGAGGCCTGGTCAACCACGGTGCGCCTGGTCGGTGCCGATCATCCGATGGGCAACGCCACCCCGTACGTGATCGACGTGACCGACGCCGCCGACCAGGACGCCGCCGAGGCCAGCGCCGAGGCACCCGCGCCCGTACCGGCCGAGGCTGCGCCCGTGGCGCCCGTCCAGGCCCCCGCGTCCGTGGCCGAGGCTGCCGACTACGCCGAACCGGTCATGATCGAATATCCGGCCGATGTGATGGCCGAGGCTCGCACGCTGCGCATGGGCGACCACGTGTCCGGCCGTACGTCGGACCGGAAGTACTTCGACGGATATCTGTGCGCCGACCCGTCAGAAGGCCGTGACCGGCACGGCAACCACGCAATCGTGATCATGATCGCGTCGGCACCCGTAACCGGCAAGGGTGCGCCGTGGTGCCTCACCGGTACCGCACGGTTCACGCGTCTCCCAGCCGATCCGGCCGTGGTTGCGGAAGGCGAAACGCTGTCAGCGATGTTCGAAATGCGCCGCGCTGGCTACACCGTCACAGGCGTCCGGTGCGACACGCTTACCACGCACCATGCGCACATCTACCGGCGCGCCGAGGCCCCCGCGCGTACGCGGTTCGCGTGTCGCGGCCTCCGCGCTGACCTGGCCAACGCGCCCGATGAGGGTGCCGAGGAAATGCGCGCGGCGTCCCTTGCCGTTGCTGCCCGTGACAAAGCTGCCGAGGCCGTCACCGTGCCCGTGGTGCCCGTTCCCACCCCCGCGCCCGTTCCGGCCGTTACCGAGGCCGTCACAGCCGTTCCCCCGGTCGCCACCGTGGCGTCCGGAATCGGGCCAGTCGACACGCACGGGTGCCCGATGGCCAGCGTGAACGCCTACGGCCGGTACGGACACCGCGTCGGATGCCCAGATCACGCCGAACCGTCGGATGTGCCCGCTACCGAGCCCGTACCCGCACCCAAGTCCGAAAGTGAGACGCCCATGCCCACCACCACCACCGAGGCTGTGCCCGTTCCCGCCGGTCGCCTGGTCGCCACCGTCGACCGTGCCCACCTGGTCGGCGCGCTAGCCCACCTGGTCAAGTTCGCACCGTCCAAGGGTGGCGCACCGGATTACGCGTGTGTGACCGTCGCCGCCGACGGACGCTACGCGGTCACCGTGACTGCACGCGGATGGGACGCGGTCATGACGGCCAGCCTGGACGCGTCCGTGGCCGTGACCGGATCGGTCATGATCAACGCTAAGGCGCTGGTCAAGTTGGTCAAGGCGACCCCCGCGCCCCGTGGCCGGAACGCCGCCCCGACGATGGTCACGCTGGCCCACCAGGGCGACCAGGTCACCATTACCGCCGGTGCAACCGCGCTGGTTGCCGACGCGGTCTACCCGACGGTCAACCTTGGACCGGTGCCGGTGGTGCCCGTGGCGCCCGTTCAGACCGCGTCAACGTCGGATTTCACAAAGGCCGTTTCCGACGCGACCGTTGCTGCCGGTACCGACGACACTCTGCCCGTTCTCATGGGCGTACAGGTCACCACCACGCGTGAAGGCGATGAGTTGCGCCTACTCGCCACCGACCGGTACCGCGCGGCTGACGTGGTGTTGCCCGTGCGTTACTGCCTGGACGCGGACACCGACGCACGCGAGCATGTCACGCCCGGTCTGGCCCCCGCGCGGTTCCTTGACCTGGTTGCTGCCGTGGCCGGCAAGTCCGACGCGGACATCATCGGAATGACCACATTCGCGGTCCAGGGCGACGCGTGGTTTGGGTACCGCGTCGGCCGGTACACGGTGGCCCTGCGCGCGACCACGGGCGAGTTTCCCAACGTGCGCACCCTCTTCGGCAAGCCGACCACGGCCCATGTGTCCGCAAACGGCATCGCGCTTGCTGCGATGATCGAACGCGTTGCCACGGACGCTGGCCCGTCCGATCCGGTCAAGTTGACCGTGACGGCCGACGCGAACGGGAACGTATCCGAGATCATCGCGTACCGGCCCAAGAACAGTGCGCGGGAAGCTATGCCGGCGACCGGGCGCGCGGTGAACGGGTTCAGTTTCGGTGTCAACCCGGCGTACGCGTCAGCCGCGCTGTGTCGGGCTACGCGTCAGGCCACCGTGTCCCTTGTCGACAACCGTACGCCGGTGGTCATCACGGGTGAGTCGGGCCTGTACCGCGCGTTGCTCATGCCCGTACGTCTGGACGGGTCGACGTGCGATCAGGCTGCACCGGTCGGCAAGCCTGCCCAGTCGACCGAGGTCGCGCCCGTCCAGGTCACCGAGGTACCCGCGCCCGTTGCCGACCCGGTCGACGTGTACGCGGCTGACGAAATCGAGACTGCCGGGCCGGTGCGGGTCACCGTGCACGGTCGCAACGGCAATGGGGAGCTTTCCACGCTGACTGGCACCGTTCGCAACGTCACCACGTGCCTGACCGGGCGCGTTGCCGGGAAGGTGCGGGTGCTACTTGACACAGGTCGTACTATCTATGTGCCTGTAACCGCCACAAAGAAAGAGGACACCATGACCACGACCAGCACCGACATCCGCGACCTGGACGCGCAAAAGCGCGCGGGTGCAGCCTTCCAGCACGCCACCGACGGAAACTACGCCGAGGCCCGTTCGGCCATGGCCGAGGCTGCCGCCATGGTTCCGGCCGACTTCCTTTTCGGCGACCGGTTCACGGCCGGCCAGATCATGACCATGATCGACGCGCACGAAGCGACCGGCGGTTTCACCCCGGCCGAGGCCGCAACCGTTCAGCCGACCGAGGCCACCCCCGCGCCCGTGGCCACCGAGGCACCGGCCGAGGCCAGCGCCGACCAGGGCGACGCGGTCACCGAGGCCAGCGCCGACACGGACATGGCCGCGCGCGTCCGGGACATCCTTAGCCGCGTGTCGTGGCAAGGCACCAAAATTGACGGGCGTAGCGCCGACCTCATGACGCTGCCCAGTGGCGTGGCCCGCCCCGTCTACCTTGCGATCAAGGCCGTGATCGCTCCGCTTGGTGGCGCCTACGTGCGGAAGGCCGGAACCCGGCCGGCCGGGTTCGCGTTCACGCCGCCCAGTGTGATCCACTCGACTGGCACGTTTACCGCGTCCGGCCGTGAAAAGGTCGCGGGCTGGCTCGCGGGTGACGTTCCGGCCGAGGCCACCGAGGCCACCACCGCGCCCGCGCCCGTCCAGGTGACCGCCGAGGCCCCCGCGCCCGTGCAGCTCCCCGCGACCGACGCGGTTGACGCCGCCTACGCGGCTGGGTACGCGGCGGCACTGGCCGCGCTGGCCACCACCACCACCACGGCCGCCCCCGAGGTCACCCCGGACTCCGACGTTCCGGCCGACGGCCAGCGCTTCACGTTCGGCGCATGGGAGGTCACGAACGTGACCTACAACGACGCCCGTACGCGCGTCGTGGCCGCGCTCCAAGCGGCGGGAATCACGGGCGTGACCGTGGTCAAGGTGGCGCGCAAGGGTGCCGACCGGAACAAGATCACCGTGACTGCACCGGCGTCCGTCCGTAAGTACGCCTACGCCGTCGTCAGTGGCGAAATCGCGGCCATGATCCCGGCCGACGTGAACGCCTGACAGTTTCTCCGCCTGGTCGCGGCGCCCGTGCCGCGACCAGGCGCCCCGAATGTGCCTGTTACCGCCACACGAAACGGAGTCACAGCCATGTCTGAAACCGCCACCATGCGCCGTCCGGCCACCACCACGGACGCGCCGACCGTCGCCCGTACCGCGATCATCGTCGACACGCGCCCCCGCGCCCCGTGGGCACGGGCCGGATCGGTCCACAACGCGCTCGCCTACGCCGTCACCGCCACCGGTCCGGCCGTGGCCGGTGACGTGTGGGTGGGCACCGACGGCGCTTGGTACGCCTACCGGCGCGACACCGACCAGACCAGCCCGCCCGGACGCACCATGACTGACGCGCTGGCCTCGGTGGGGTGGCTGGAAACGGTCCGCGCGGTCGACCTGGTCGACCTGGTCAACGCGGCGCACCGGTCCGGCACCGGTGGTGTCCGCGTGGTCATGCCCGACGGGCGCCACGCCACGGCTTACGCCGCGCAGCGTCTCCCTCGCCCGGACGACGGGTGCCCGGTCACCGTCGACCCGGTCGACGTGACGGTGTGCTTCGACGGTTCGGCCGAGGCCATGCGGCACCCGCGCCCGGTCAACGCGGACGCGGTTGCGTCGGCACGGTGGGGCCTACGTGAGCTTGACGGCACCGTGCGTCCGGGGGTGCGGCTGATCCTGCCCGGTACTGCACCGGTCGCGCTGGCTCCCTGACTTCCGTACGTAACCCGTTCCCCAAACGGTTCGACCTCCCGAAAGGATCACCCATGTTTGCCGATGTTCTGTCCGCGCTGGCCCGTCGTTCCCGATTCGCTGAGAGGCTGGCCGCGTGTGTCTACGCGGGTGCCGGGTTCTCGTTTCGGACCGGCTGAGCTGTAGCCCGTGCGCACGGGGGTGGGACGGTGGCGTACTGTCCGACCCCCGTGCTATCTTGTGCCTGTAACCGCCACACACCGAACGGAGAAACGGCCATGGCCACCCGCGCCCGTACCAAGAAAACCGCCGACACGGCCACCCCGGCCGAACGATGCACACCGCACGGCGTCGCCGGAACGTGCTGGCGTTGCTGCGACGACGACATGGCCGACCACCTCACCGCGACCGGGCGGGACCCGGCAAAATACTTCGACGGACGCAACGGTGAGGGCACCCCCGAACCGAGGCCGCGCGGCACCGGCGGCGGAAACGGCAACCGGCCGGCCGAACCGGCTACCGACGCACAGGTGTGGAGAATCCGTCACGAGCGCGACCGGCGCGACACCACCGGCGTTGACGTTCCCGCCGACGCGGACATCCGCGCGCTTTCCAAGCGCGCAGCGTCGACCCTTATCGACCGGCTCACTCGGTGCCCGATGGCCACCACCCCGGCCCGTGCGTACGCGCCCCGCGCGGCCACGGCCGGCCAGATCAGCTACGTTCGTGATCTTCTGGCCGAACGGGTGCACGTCGACCCGGTCAACGTCGAAACGCTGACCTTTGACCAGGCCTCGGCGCTGATCGACGCGCTGATCCGCGCGCCGCGTCTGGTCGACGCGTCGCCGCTGCCCGATGGCATTTACCGCAAAGACGGGGTGATGTACCGCGTCAAGACCGACCGACACGGGCGCAAGATGTGCCACCGTGGCGTGATTGTTGAGGCCGAAGTCCGTGCCGATGACGGAACGATCACCACACCCGCCGTGATCAAGTTCCGGAACGATTGGTACGCGCTGGCCCGCCTTACCGAGGCCGACCTCATGACCGATGACCAGGTGTGCGCATTCGGCGTGTCATACGGGATCTGCGTCTACGGGCATGCCCTTACCGACCCGGTCAGCGTTGCCGCCGGTATCGGTCCCAAGTGCGCGGCTAACGCCGGTATCGATCAACTCGCCGTGGCCATTGCGAACGGCTACGTTCCCCCGGTCAAGGCGACGCGTAAGGCCCGCAAGCCTGCCCCCGTGGCCGCTCCCGTGGTGGTGTCCGGCCCCCCGGCCGATGTGCCGGCCGAGGCTACCGACGACGCCGCGTACGTGTCCCCGTGGGCGTCCCTGTAGCGGCACTGGCGCCACCCTTGCCTGCCTGTTGGCAGGGGTGGCGCACCCGTGCTACCTTGTGTCTGTAACCGCCACGCGAACGGAGCATGATCGATGCTTACCACGTCGAACCTGATTCCCCCGGCCGTCATCACCACCGACCCCCGCGCCAACGGGCGCAAGATCACCGAAATTCTGGTCGCTGGCACGGGAAGCGCCGACCTTTACCGCAAGATTGCCGCCGGGCCTTCCGACCAGCGTGCCGACCTACACGTCGGGCGCGTGCGCTACCGGGAGTACGGGCCGGATGAGTTTGCCATCCTTGACCCGCGTAGCGGTGACCGTATCGGGCTGGCCCGTCGGGAGATCTACGCCGGTGCCTACTGGTGGTCGATCACGGCAGAGTGCCCGTATTCCGGTGGCCTCACCTGGATGGGCTACGCCGAGACTCTGTCTGCCGGGGTGGACTGGTGCGTGAACGGGCTACATGCCGCGCGGGCCGGGATCGGCCGTCGGGATTCCTACCGAATTTCGCCCGCGACCATCCGCACCTCGGCCGAGGTGCGCGCCGAGGCCAACCGGAAGCACACCGCAGAGTGCGCCCCGTGCCGGGACGCCGGCCAGCGCAACGGCTTCATTGACTGCGTCAACCGATGAAAGGAAGCACCACCATGGAAACGATCGACGGACATAGCACGCGGACATGGGTCGCACTCTGGGTAGCTGAGCACGGGCACGTACATCGCGGCATCCTCTCGGCCGTCCGTGACGGGACCCGAAAGAGCCTGGCAATCATGGACGCGAACCCTGGCCGCTACCCGGAACACGCCCGGGAAGACATGCGGGAAGCGCTCGACGTTCTCATGACCGAGGTTGACGACAACGGCTTTCCCCAATACGCCACGCAGCCCTGAACCGGTGCCGCGTGTTGCCGGGCGTCCCGTACGCCCGGCTTGACGCCCCACCGGCCACCCGCTACCTTGTGCCTGTAACCGCCACACGAACGGAGCAACGGTCATGCCCAAGGGCAACATCCGCCCGCGCGGAATCCGCCGCACCACACTGGACGCCTACGACTACCCGGCCGACGACACCATCGGCCCGCGCGCGTTCAAGCCGTACCTTGACGCCATCCGTAATTGTCACTGCAAGCCGTGCCGGCAGGTGTCCTACGCAAACCGGCCACCGCACCAGGTGCGCGCCGACGCACGGGCACTGCTGGACGCATTGCGCGCCGGTACTCACGTTCGGGTGGAGTTCGCCGACTACGCGGCCGAGGCCAAGCGGGAACACGCCGCCCGCGTCGCCGCAAGGTGCGCCGACGGTGGGACCGATTTCGACCTGTACATGATGACCCGGCGCGCGTACACAGGACGGGAGCTGGAACGCTTCTACGGCCTCAGTTTCGGCCTGGACTTCTATACGGGTATCGGAATCGGCATGACCCCCGGTCGCCACGCTGAGCGGATGAGCTGGTGGGAAAACCTCCGTGCCCGGGTGGACGCGGAACACGCCGCGCGGATTCCCGCGCTGGTCGCGAAGGACCCCCGGAACGCGTGTGCCGCGTTCCGGATGTCGGGTGAGGTGTGCACCCACCACGCTATGCCCGTCGTCGACACGGTCGACCTGGTCGACGACTTCGTGTCCCCCTGGTCGACCCTCGCAGCCTGAACCGAGAAAGGGTCACATCATGTACATCCTCCGAATCGATCACGTCCGGTACGCGGGCGACGAATCGGGTACCCCGTTCACGCTCGTGTCGGCCATGCGCGCCGCGTACGGATGCGCAAACGCTCACGTGGAACGCCCCGACGGCACCACCGTGGTTGCGCACGCCGGGCGCGCATTCTCTGACCTGGTCCACGCGCCGACCGGACGCCGGTTTCGCCGCATCTCCGGCCACCGTGGCCGCTTGGGCACGCAATGACCGCCGGTGAGCCGGACCAGGTTACGCGCCTGGTCGGGCTGGCGTCCCGACTGGACGGCATCCGGTGCGACCGTTGGCACGCGATCACGTTCGACGTTGACCGGGTCGCCGCGATCGCGGCCGACCTTCCGGCAGCCGAGGCCGTTCGGATGGGCAACCGGATACGGGCCACCACGGACGCGGAGATGCACATCCGGTGCACCGACGCGTGTCCGCCCGGGTGCGGTGTCGACCGGGTGCCGGCCGGCCCGTTGGGGGAGGTGTGGGACGCGCCCCCGTACGTGTGGGAACACGCCGGCGTGTTCACGACCGTGACGGCCGTGTGTGTGCGTCCGAACCTGTACCTGGAAACCTGGGTCCACCCCGTCGAGACCCCCGTGACCGGTTCGGGTCACAGGTGATCGCGCGGGGGTCACAGCACGGCCAGCCCGACGTTTTCGCGGTGTTCTGGCGGGCCGACAGCACCAGCCCTTACGACGGTGCGGACTGGCAGTGGGTTACCCGGGAGCTGGACGCGGACGCTATGGCCGCGTGGTCGGGGCTGCCGTTGTCGCCTGGGTCCTCGGGCCAGCGTGGCGGGCGTGCGCCGGTCGCTCCGAAGCTTGCCGAATGGTTGTCTGCCCTGGTCAGTGGTGGTGTTGACGGCTGATTCGCCACCGTGCTACGTTGTGTCTGTAACCGCCACACGAACGGAGTTCGTACCCATGGACGTCAACGAATGGACCCACAACAAGAGCACCGCCCGCGTACCGGTCAACACCTCACGTAGGCCCGGCCGAAAGCCGCACTGGACCGCACAGGTGGGCCACTGGTTCGCCGACGCCACCACCGAGCGTGAGGCCGCCGCCCGGCTCGCGCAGGGAATCGCCACCCTCGCGGAAACGTTCAACGCGCCCCGCATTTTCACGTTCAAGGGTCACGCTGCCGTGGTCACGGCAGCGTTCAACGGATACCAGGCCGAGTCGCCGTCCTGGTCGGTCCAAGTGATCAGGCCCGACGGGCACGTCGGGTACTCCATGAGCGGGGGAACGCGGGTCGAGGTGGAAGCGTCGACGCGTCGGAACCTGGCGCACCTGGTCACCGACTGGCACGACGACGCCAGCGTGCACGAGGGTGCGGCGTACCTGAAGGATCAAGGTGCGGTCGACTACGGCCAGCACGGGCCGGAGGAGTTCTACCGGTACGCCGCTTGGCAGCGTGCCGCGCGGGCGGCCATGGACGTGGGCGAGCCGGATTTCCACGCCTGGGCAACGGAGCACGCTCACGAGTTCGTGGTGCCGCGTCCGGAGTGACAGACGCGCGCCGGTCGCCGACCGGTCCTGCCGGTCGGCGCGCCGCGCTCGCCTGTACAGGTGGAGCAAAATGCCCTGGTCATACGGGGTTTGACAGACCGAGAACCAAGCGCTAACGTTGTGTCTGTAACCGCCACACGAACGGAGCTTTGAACGATGGACGCCTACGCCACCCGCGAGAACATCGGCCGCCGCGCACGCAAAGACGGCGACGAAGTGGACGCCTTCGCCAACGACCCCGGCCCCCGCTTCACCACCGCCAAGCCCGCCAAGCGCCGCGTCAACCGCCGCACCCGCCGCGTGGTCGGCCAGCACCTCCGCACCGACCGGTACGCCGCGTTCCGCTGACCGGACGCGCGCAGTGATCGACCGAGGTATGAGCCCGGTCGACCGCTGCGCACGGCCGACCAGCGCCGCGCGAACCGTTCCCCAAACGGAGGTACCCCAAATGATCGACTACTCGTACACCAAGCGTCCCGCCAAGCGTCCGGCCAACGTTCCCGCCATCCCGCGCACCGACGACGGCCGGATCAGCTACAGCCACCCGCGACGTGCGGAAGTCGGCGCCATCGTCCTTGGCCCCGGCCAGTCGGTAACCCTCAACAGCAACGGTGGCCGCACGATCACCAACGCGGACGGCACCAGCCGCACCGTGTTCCCTCGGAAGCAGTAACCCCTACGGGCGCCGTGCTGGCCCCCAAAGCGGCCGGCACGGCGCCTCAACGCCTGAGAGGCGCAACTAAATGAGGGTATGTCTGATCAAGGACGAGCACCCACTTACCGCGATACGGGTCACGATGCACGAGGCGCGACGCGCGTTCGACGCTGGCCGGCCGGTCCTGGTCTCAGAGTTCGGCCGGGAACCAACGACTCGGGTTACACGGCTGAGCATGTTTCACACCAAAGAGACGACGACGTTCGAAGCGCTACGCGAACAGGTGAACATGTGGCGGAACCGCTACCCGAACCAGCGTTACTACGTCGTTCAGTAGCCCTAGCCGCACCACCACGGGCGGCCGGCACCACGTCGGCCGCCCAGCCGTTCCCCAAACGGAAGCGAGAACCCCGCAATGGCGACCCTGCCCAAGCGCACACAGACACTCATCGACGCACTGACCGGCGCGGGCTGGACGCTGCACCCCGGATCGTTCCCAGGGAACTACCGAGCCGACTCGCCGATCATGGCCGCTGAGCAGCCCACCCCCGACTACATCCGCCACAGGTTGGACGGACGAGGCCAGCCCATCCCGGGAACGCGTGGCCCGTACCCGTTCGAGACGTACCAGCGGATCCGTCAGGTGTGGTTCAACACCGACCCGGACGGCCGCGTGACGTTCCTGGAGACCCGGACCGCTGTGCCGTGGGTTGGCGCCAACTCCCGGACCGTCAGCCTTCCGAAAGCGTTGGCGTTCATCGCCGACACCGACGTCTGAGCCGACCACGCCAGTCACGGCCGGCCGGCACCACGTTGGCCGGCCGTTGCTTACCCACACCGTTCCCCAAAACGGAAAGAGCCCGTCATCATGGCTGCACGGAAGTTCGCCATCCCCACGGATGCCGCCGACGCGTTGCGCACCGACACCGCGTACGACGGCCCCCGCGTCACCATCACCCGCGACCTCGGTCCGAACCTGTGGCGCCCCGTCAAAACCGTTCTGGAAAAGCTCGGCGCTGAGTACGTGCCCGGCAAGTCGGCGTTCGAGTTCGAACCCGACCAGGACGCGCGCATGCTGGTCATGGCCGCGCTGGCCGCCGGACACGTCATGGCCGCGTCCGCGTCGCACGGGTTCGTTCCCACCCCGGACGGGGTCGCGGTCGACCTGGTCGACCAGTACGGCGAAATCCGGCCCGTACGCGGGCGCACGCTGCGCGTGCTGGAGCCGTCGGCGGGTAAAGGGCCGTGGGTCCGTGCGGTCCTACACGACAACGGTGAAAGCCTGCTGGTCGACCACGCACCGCAGTGGCTACACGTCACCGCCGTGGAGCTGGACCAGCGTCGCGCCCGTTGGATCCCGCAGAGCCGGGCCGTGTCCACGCACGTGGAAACGTTCGAGGAGTTCCAGGAACGCGAGCGTACCCACGCAGCCACGTACGACCGGATCATCATGAACCCGCCGTTCAGCAGTCCCGGCCGGCCGATGCTGTGGGCCGATCACGTGCTGCTCGCGTGGGAACTGCTCGCCCCGGGCGGGCGCCTGGTCGCGATCGTGCCGGCTGCTGTCCTGCACCACCGCGTCGACAAGCGGCACCGGGCCGTCCGAGAGCTGATTGAGCACCACGGCGGGGCGGAAGAACTGGACCGGTCGACGTTCGCCGAGTCCGGCATGCTCGTTCAAACGGCCGTCATGTGGCTGGACCGGCCCGTCGTCGAGCGTGTCGACCCGGACGCGGAGGCCGCAATGTCGGGCGCGTCGCGGTACGAACTGTGCCCGTCGACGGGCACGCTTCCGGCCCTGGACGTTGAGCGGCTGATCTTCACGCCGGCCGCCGCGAAGTACACCCCCGTTCAGGCCTGGTACGACTCATGGCGGAACACGACCCGCACGGCCCGGTACCTCGCCGACTGCGTCACCTGCAACCGGCCGACGTGGGGTTTCGACGACGGCGAGAACGACCCGCGCGGTGTCCTCGGCGAGGCCGCCGCGTACACGCTGAACGCGGCCGACTACGACCGTGCCGGCCCGTCGGTGGGGCTGTGCTTCATGTGCGGCAACGACAGCGCCGAGGTGTACAACCGGGCCGTGACCGTGGCCATGGGGTGGTGGCGTGAGCCGGTGCCGGCCGACAGCCCGTACGTGTACACGTCGCCGTGGGCGCTGGTAGCCGCCTAGATGCTGTGGTCGGGGCGGGGGTTTGCGGTCCCCGCCCCGACCATGGTACGTTGTGTCTGTAACCGCCACACGAACGGAGTCGTTCACGATGACCGTCAACGCCAGCATCGCAATCGCAATCACCCGACTCGCCGAAACCGTCGCCCAGTACATCGGCGTCCCGGTCGACGACCTGTTCATCGCCGACCACACACACGAAGGCCTCCGCCCCGGCGCGTACTCGATCGCATACGAAGGCGGCCCCGACAACTGGCCGTACGAGTTCACCGAGGCCGCTCACGCCGGCATCGTCGTGGCCCCCGCAAACTGGCACCTCGAAGCCGGTAGCACCTGGTACCTCGCCGCCTACCCGGTCCGAGCCTGACCGCCTCTAACCGCCACATACCCGAAGGGTCAGCGCATGCTCAACATCGACCAGATCGAAGACCAACTCAGCACCCTCTACACCCGCCGCCGCGCGCTCAACAAGGCCGCCGCCGCGCTGAACCTGGCCAGGGCCGTTGCGCACCTTCACAAGCAGTTCCCCACGGCCGCATACGCATGGGCCGACGTCGCGCCTGCCGCACAACACGTTGACGGCCCGTACGCCGCCGACATTCTGCGTGTTCTCACCGCGACCGGCGAAGTCCTCTGGGACGCCGACGACGAAGACGCCGAAGAGATCGAAAGCCCGGCCACCGACGCGCTCGTGTACGCGGCACGCGTCAGCAACACGAGCATTCCGACGCACCCCGGCGACGGCCACCGGTGGGCCGGCATCGCGCCCGACACGGACAGCGGCGCCGACCCGGCGCTGCTGGTCTTTGCCGAGATCGACAAGGCCGCGCAGGAGGCCGTGTGGTCAACGGAGGTTACCACCGCCGTGGTTCCGCAGGTCAACAACGGGCTGCCGACGTTGGTGCTGTTCCCGGTGCCGTTCCTGGCCACGTACAACCGGGAACCGCTGAGCTTCGACGAGGCGGACGCGGCCAAGCTCGGCCCGCCGACGGTCGTCGGCCCCGACGAGTTCCCCGGCCGGCTGTACGACCACGACCAGGTCGCGGACGCGATCAGCCAGGCATGCGACGAAATCACCGAACACGGAGACCTAGGCGCCAGCGACGCCGAGTCCGCGATGAACGTGCTTCTCAACACCGCGATGACGTTCCTCGACGACCCGGACGCTGACCTGCACGACATGGTGGAGCGCTGCTACGACGGCGAATACCCGCGCATCCTCGCAGACATGGCCGGCGAGGCTCGTCCGGACTGATCTCGGTGTCGTACCGGTGCGGCCGGGCGCGCAAGCTCCCGGCCGTTGCCGTGCCTCACCGAGGCAACCGAACCGCCACACAGAACGGACCCCAACATCATGCGCACCATCGCGGACTTCCGCCGCGCTGCCGTGCTCGGCAGCGTTTGGCAGTGCACGAACCACGTCCACCCGCACGTCTCTGGAGAACGCCGGATCACGGGCGGAACCAAGGCGCTGAAGTACACCGGGACCAAGGCCGACGGAACCACGTTCAGCAACGGCCGGCAGGACATCCCCCGCCGCGCCGACGTGCGGATCGACGGCGACTCGATCACGTGGCTCCAGCCGGACGGGTCCGACGGCTACACCTGGACCCTGGTCCGCGACGCCGCCCCCGCCGAGGACACCACGACCGAGACGTCGGACACGCCGCCGCCCACGGCGGCCGTTGATCCGGTCGCGGTTGAGGCCAAGCGGGTCATCCGCCACTTTCAGAAGCTCACCTCGGAGCAGCGCGCCAACCGGGCCGCGTCGCACCGTCTCGGCCCCCGCCAGCGGACGGCCGTGGGGGAGTACTTCTACACGCACCCAGACGTGCCCGGCACGTCGTTCGAGTCCCGCAAGAGGGCGGCCGAGGCGGCCGTAGCCGAGCCCGGGAAGCGCCGCAAGCGGGTGGAAGCGTACGCGGCGAAGTTAGCCGCCGAAACGATCCGGGACGAGGACAACCCGCGCCCGGTCGACCCGACCGATGACGTACTCGCAAAGACGTTCGAGCACTGCACCCGGCCGGCACCGGCCGACATGTACGACGAGATCCGGGCCGCATATGCGGGGTTCGTGGCCGCGTGGGAAGACGAGCGACACGAAGCCGCAAAGGCCCGCTACGCGGCGCTCATGAACCGTCCCGACGTCGCGGCCGTCGCGGCCCGGCTGGCCACGCTGACCGAACGCGAGCGGCGCCACCTGGACGCCGCCTACCGGCACCACTTCCGGCTGTACCGGACGGCGCAGACCGAACTGACCCACCGGTGCGGACGGGCCTACAGCGAGCAGGTCGGCAGCAAGTACGGCTATCGGGACGTGCTTCACGTCGCGAGACAGGTTGCGTGGGCGCCGCCGCCGTCCGACCCGTCGATGTTCGACCACAACGCCGCCGAGGACTACGTCAAGGCACTGCTGTGGGGGGACCTGCTGACCGAGGACGAACGGCCCGTGTTCACCGGCCCGTGGCTGGCCGTCATCGGCGATGGTGGGCCGCGCGCGGAGCTGTGCGAGCGTACGGAGGCGTACGTGTCGCCATGGGCGACGGTCTGAGCGTCGTTGTCGCTGATTGGTGCCGGTCGGGTTGACCGGTGCCGATCATCTGATAGGGTTGTGTCTGTAACCGCCACTGACAACCGAAGGGGTCACCATGACCGCAGTCGGAAAGATCACCACGACCGCCATCACCGACGGGGAAGCCGTCCGGGTGTTCGCCCTGGCAAGCGCGGAGTACGCGCAGGGCGTTGCCGACGCCGACGCCGCCAGCATCCGCCCGGTGGCGAAGGACGCGGCCAGCGAGCCCGCAGGTACCACAGGCGAGACGTTCGAGCACCAGGCAAGCACCGACGGCAAGGCGTGGCAAACGGTAGCCGTGGGCCTGGATCCGGGCGACGTCGACGCGTACCGGGCGGAGAATGCAACGGGCGAGGGGTCCTCGTGGCGGATGCTTCCCGAGGGCAACGACAAGGGGAGGGCAACCGCGGCGAAGGCGGCCGAGCTGGCTGCGGCGGAGCGCCGGTGGAACGCGTTGTGCGAGTGGCGCAACTACGGCAACAGCCGGACGAAGCAGTTCGGCCGGCGCGCTGACGGAAACCTGCGGCGTGCGGCCGAGGCGCGTCGGCTCGTTGAGCGGCTGACGCAGGAGCTGGAGACGCTACGCCGGCCCGTGCGGGTCGTACCGCCGTTGGACCTGGAGCGGCTGCCGTTCGCGACGCACATCCGTACCGACGTCGGCTGGTACGAGGTCGTCAAGGTCAACCGGAAGTCGGTGAAGGTCGTCGTTGACCCGGGCTGGGACGACCTGATCCCGATCAAGCGGATCAAGGAGATCCACGAACGGCCGGTCAAGACCGCCCCGGCAGAGGTCGCCGCTGAGCACACCTCGACGGCTGACGGCCTGAACCCGGCCGACATGGGGCCGACCCAGACGACCACGGTCTCCGTCGGTGCCCTGCGCGGCGATGAACGGATCGTGCTGGACGGCGGAAGCACCTGGGTCACCGTGGACCGGGTTGACGAGGCCGACGACAAGTGGTTGCTGCACCTGGTGGGGCAGCCCGAGCCCGTGTCTTTTCCGCAGGCGGGCGAGCCGCACGAAACGGCGGTTCGGGTTCTGGTCGACGAGATGGTGGAGCAGCGGCTTCGGCAGGACGAAGCCGTGTACGTGTCGCCGTGGGCCACAGTGTGAGCAACCTGCCCCAGTACGACTCATGGCCGCCCTCCCCGGGCGGCCCGGCCCCGTACGCACCGCCCCGAGCACCTCGGCCGCCGCAGGCCTCTTCCACGGCGCGGTCTGTCGTTCTGATCGTGGTGTTAACCCCGGTCGCGCTGGTGTTCCTGGTGGTTCTCATGGCGGGCCTGTTCACATTCGCCCCGGTCGTAGCCGTCGCCGTACCAGCCGGAGCAGCCATGCTCGCGGTCTGCCGCCCCCGCCGACCCGGCGGTGACCGTCGCCGGGCCAACACCACACCCGCGCCGACCCGGCGCCCGACCCGCAAGGCCTCCCCGCCCCGGTACAAGAAAGGCTGACCTGATGACCCGCGACTTCCTGGCAACGAAGGACGTCGCCGAGTTGTGGACCAAGGCCCGTGACGCGGCCGAGCGGCGTGCAGCACGCGCCGCCGGCCGCGACCCGGTGCAGCACCCCCCGATCTCGCCGGAGACCGTCCGCGAGTACGTGCGGAGGTCCACGCCGGCGCCGCCTGGAAGCCCACCGAACCGGTACCAGGACAACCCGATGCCGATGCCGGCCCAGCTTGATCCGCAGCGCCTCGTGTGGGTACCGGCGGTCGGGCAGACGATGGCGGACCTGAAGAAGGCGCTCCGGTCGTGGTTCCTGCACCGGTCCCGCCCGGTCGCCGTGGCTGGGACGGGGGAGCTGACGCACCTGACGCTGGCCGACGTCGCCCGGATCTGGACGGAGGAACGCCGCGCCCGTGACGGCCAGGACGCCCCGGCGATCTCGGTCAACACGGTCAAGGCGTACGTGTGGTACTCCGAACCGGCGCCGCGTGGGAAGCCCCGCAAGCGGTACCAGGACAACCCGGTGCCGCCGTCGGTCCAACTCGACAAGCGCCGCCGCGTCTGGATCCCCGGCGAGGGTCAGACCCTCGCCGACGTGGAGCAGGCGCTCCGCGACTGGTACAACGACCCGACCCGGCCCGGGAAGGGCACCGGCGGAGGCCGCAAACGCAAGACCTGACCCTGCACCACCCCCGTAAGCCCGTTCCCCAAACGGTCCCACGTTTTCCGAAAGAGGCCCCTTGCCATGGGCGGAATCCTGCACTACTCCGAGTTCGCTGGCGTCGGTGGAACCGACGACGGAGCCGAAGCTGTCGACGACGTCGAGACCATCGCCGCCGCGAACCACGATCCGCACGCGATTGCTTCGCACGCGTTGAACTTCCCTAACGCGGAGCACTTCTGCGAAGACCTGACCAAACTCGATATCGACAAGATGCCGTGGTGTCACCTTTTCACGGCGTCACCGGCGTGCCCGGCGTGGACGACCGCGAACGGGCTCAAGCGGGACTTCGACCGGGCCAACGCCGAACCGGGCTTGTTCGTCGACCTGGTCAAGCCGGTCATGTCGCCGCAGGAACGTAAGCGGCGTGCCGAGTACAAGCGGTCACGGCTGCTGATGAAGGAAATCCCGCGCTACCTGCGGGCCTGGGTACAGAGAGGCCGCCCGGTACCGATGGGGTTCCTGGAGAACGTCATCCAGGTCCGGTTGTGGCACGAGTGGGACGAATACCTGCGAGAGCTGTGGAAACTCGGCTACAAGACGAAGGTGATCGCGTTCAACTCGATGCACGCCCGGCCGCGCCGATCGCGGAAGGCCCCACAGTCCAGGAACCGCGCCTATGTGGCGTTCTGGCACGTCAGCCTGGGCCGGGACCCGGACTGGGACAAGTGGCTACGGCCGAAGGCGTGGTGCGGAAACTGCGCCCAGGTCGTCGAAGCGGTCCAGGTGTGGAAGAAGCCGGACGTAGACATGGGCGCCTACGACACCCAGTACACGTACCGGTGCCCGGCCCTGAAGTGCCGCGGGCGGCGGGTCTACCCCGAGGTCGTGCCGGCCCTGGATGCGATCGACCCGACCATCGTCGGAGCCCGCATCGACGAACGTGCCGACCGGAAGTTGAAGCGGCTGGAGTTCGCCACCCTGTGGCGCACTGCCGTCGGCGTGTCCAAGTTCTGGGCGCCGCTGCTCGTGCCCGTAGGCGGGACGTGGCGTGGCGGGCGGGATGGTTCCGGCGCCCGGCCGTTGGGCCAGGTGATGCCCGCACGGACGACGCGGGAAACCGACGCGGTCGCGGTGCCGCCGATGATGGTTCCGGTTGAGGGCCGCGACGGGAAGCTGGCCCGGCCGGCAACCGAGCCGACCCGGACGTTGACGTGCCGTAACGAAACTGGGCTGGCCGAGCTGGTACCGCCGTTCATCACGCCGCTGCGTGGCGGCGGAGACAAGGGCCGTGCCCGGCCCGCGTCCGAGCCGTTGCCGACGGTCGCGGCGCAGGGGTTCCACCACGGCCTCGCCGAGATGCCGACGTTGGTCATGCGGAACACGACCGCGCGTGGCAGCGAGTCGCGGTGTACCCCGGTGTACGAGCCGATGCGCACGATCACCGCGCAGGGCAAGCAGTCGGTCGTTTCGGCCGATTCGCTGCTGGTGCCGTACAACCGGACCGGAGTTGCCCGGCCGGTCGGGCAGGAGCCCATGGGCACCTTGACGACCCACGACCGGTTCGGGGTGGCTACGTCGACCCGGGAACTGGAGTCGATGGTTGACGGGCTGGCCGCCGTCGGTGACCTGTCGCACATTGACCCGAAGGTCGACGAGGCGGCGGCGGAGAAGGCGCGCACCGATCTGATCCGGGTGCTTGGCCCGGTCCGGTTCCGGATGTTGGAAATCGACGAGATCCGGTCGGCGATGGGATTCCCGGCCGGATACCGAACGTCGACGACCGTTAAGTCGATCAACGCGCGGTTGTACGGGAACGCGGTAACTCCGTGCGTTGCGGAGATACTCACGTCGGCGCTGGTGGAATGCCTGACCGGGCGATCGCTGGAGCGGGACCTGGTCCTGGCAGCTTGAACCCTCGTCTGATGGGCCGGTGGTGCGGGTTTGCACCACCGGCGCCAGCCTGCTAACGTTGTATCTATAACCGCCACATACCAGGGAGCCGACATGGCCCGCACCCGCAACCCCCGCAACGTCATCCTCCAAGACCTGCGCACCGTCAGCCGCTGGATGCGCTGGGCCATCAGCAAGTTTGGCGGAGGCGCCAGCATCTACGACACCACGCTTCGCCGCATCCGCCCCCGTTCCCACGCCGAGTTCATCGAGAACGACCCGGACGCGCTCCGCGAGTTCGCCATCGCAGCCGTTCAGGCCGCCGAGGCGCTCAGGCGGATTGCCCAGTTCGCCTTTGACGCCGCCGACGCGGCCGAGGGTCGCAAGGAGGCGTCGTGATCGACAAGGCGACCACTCGCAAGGTCTGGTGCAAGTTCTGCGGCCGGCAGATCGGCATGAGCGGCATCCAGGCCGGCTACCCGGCCCCTCACAAGCTCACCGAGGAAACCAGCCCGGGCGGGGCGTTCGCCCCGGGGGACTGGTGCCCCGGGGCGATGCGGAGCAACGGATGAAGACCACGGTCACCTACGAGGTCGACGGCCGTACCCACACGGTGCGGCTGTCGGCCACGCAGCGCCGCGCGATCCTGGGCTCGTTCGAGGACGGCACCGTCTCCGTCGGCCAGGCCGACGCAGTGGGCACTGATCCGCCTCGGCCTGGCCGACGACGCCCATGCGGTCGGCCGGATGCGGGTCCTGTTCCTCAACAGCATCCCGCTGAAGTGCTGGGTCGATGCTCGCAACTGCACGCTCTACCGCGACGACACGGGAAGGCACGAGGACAACTCGTCTGATTGACGCGGTTCGGGACGCCATCGATGGGCCGGTGGTGCGGGTTTGCACCACCGGAGCCACCCTGCTAACGTTGTATCTATAACCGCCACAGACCAGGGAGTAGCTCATGACCGCCACGTACCCGCTCGGCGCCCGCTACGTCGACAACATGGAGGTCCCCGACCCCAACCCGTACACCCCGGACCGGTTCGCCGTCATCGGCCAGGTCGGACACGTCCCGTTCGGCAACACCATCCTCCGCGTCGGCCGGACCCTGTCGCAGACCGACCACTCCTGGATCCAGGAGCTACACCTGGTCCTCACCCCCGAGGAGCGCGACCAGCTCATCGCCGACCTGGTAGCCCAGCGCCCGACGCCGACGATCGACGTTTCCGACCCGCCGGAAGGGACCCAGCTCGCCTGGGCATGGGACGGTGGCATCGGCCGGGGAACCATCGACGCCTTCGCCGACTTTCTGTCCGGCGCCCAGGCCGCCGGCCATGACTACCCCAAGGTCGTGTACGCCGCCGCTACCGACGGCACCCTGACTCCGGTTCCGTTCCACGTGAAGACCAGCGGCTACAACTCGAACGACTTCGCCACCGCAACGGTCTCCGTAACCCTCGCCGACGGCGCCGCCGTGGTCGGCTCGTGGACTGTCGACGGCCGGGTCTGACGGCGATGGCCGTACGCGCAACGTGGGAGCTGGACTGCGACCGCCCCGGCTGCGGGAAGGCCTTCCAGGCACCTTTCCAGGCCACGTTCTCCCAGGCCGCGATCCGGCGTGCGGCCCGCGAGGAAGGCTGGCACACCAAGACCGCCGGCAAGACGTACTGCCCGGACCACAAGCCGAACGGCGCCAAAGGAATGGGCGCCTGCCGGGTCTGCGGGGATGTCATCACCCTGGTCCGGCTCGATGACCGCGGGGTGTACGTACCCAGCGTCAACGGCGACACCTGGATCAACGTCGACGAAGAGTCCGTGTGCGCTCCGCACGAGGACAACTGCTCCGTCTGCAAAGCGGGCGGCCACAACCACGAAAGGGGGTGATTGCGATGGGCGCCTGGACCCGTTGGGACAACCGGTGGCGGCTCGACATGACCCCGGCCGACTGCCGACCTGACCACGTCGACCCGGCCCGGCGGAGCCGGTACTACACCGGCATCGGCCACCCGTACCACCTCGGCCGCTCTCCGGTCCCGGTGTTCATCGCAATCACCACGTTGATGCGGTACGCCGCCCGGTGGGAACCGGGCGGCTGGCCCGTGCAGGGGTACGGCGCCCCCTGGGCCGGCGACTCGGGCGCGTTCGCCGCGCTGATGCTTGCCCGCGACAGCGACGGCCACCCGTGGTCAATGCCCTACACGTCGTACGCGTCGACGTGGGTCGACCTGGTCGAGAAGATCTCCCACGGCTGTTTCCGCGAGCTGGGCCCGGACTTCATCGCGATCCAGGACTGGCCGTGTGAGCCGAACGTACTTGCCCGTACGGAGAAGACCGTGCGGGAACACCAGAAACTCACCCTGGACTCGTACATGATGCTCACCGGCGAAAACGAGTGGATGCCGTGGCTGCGCACACTTCAGGGCTGGCACCTGGAGGAGTACCAGGAGCACTACCAGATGTACCGGGATGCCGGCGTCGACATGGATGGCCAGCTCGTAGGGATCGGGTCGGTGTGCCGACGCGGCTCGCAGAAGGGCATAGAGACGATCGTCCGGGGGCTGGCGCCACTGGGGATGCGCATGCACGGATTCGGCCTGTCGATCAACGGTCTGCGTCTGATAGGGCACCTGCTGGCCAGCTCCGACAGCCAGGCCTGGTCGAAGACCGCCCGCGAAGAACACATCCTGCTGCCCGGCTGTGACCACCGATCCCGCGCCACCGGGGAACCGACCGACTGCCGGAACTGCTTCCGCTACGCCCTGGCCTACCGCGAGGAAGTCCTCGACGCCATCCGCACGTCCTGGGCCACCCCGGAACCTGCCCCCGAACCCCAGCACGTGCAGCTCGACCTGTTCGGCGCCGCCGCCTGAGTTGGAAGGACCCCCCGTGCCTCAGTACAGCGACCTGCTCGACAACCTGGAGCGTCCCTTCCTCGACGCGGTCCGGAACGCCATAGCCCGCCGGGGCCTGCGTCAGCAGGACGTGGCTAACAGCATGGCCGCGTACGGCTTGGTCATCCACGACACCGGCATATCCAAGTCCATTGCCACCAAGGGGCCGCGGCGGGCACTTCGCCTGGCCGAGGTCCTCGCCATCGCCTCGATCCTGGGCATCGGCCTGGACGATTTCATACCGCCGCCGATCGAGTGCCCGACGTGCTCCGGGCGCCCACCGCAGGGGTTCACCTGCAACCAGTGCGGCACCGCCCGCCACACCTGAAAGGACCCACCCCCGCGATGTTCACCCGTTCCCCAACGGCCCCCCGCTCGATACTCCGCGACCACGACTTCCGGCTCCTGTGGATCGGAGAAACGATCTCGCAGGCCGGCAGCTCGATGACCGTCGTCGCCCTGCCCCTGGTCGCCATCTTCGTACTCGGCGCGTCCCCGCTCGTCCTGGGCGTCCTCACCGCGGCGGCGTGGCTGCCAGCACTGCTGGTGTCGCTGCCCGCCGGGGCGTGGGTCGACCAACTCGGCCGCCGCAAGGTCATGCAGGTCGCCAACCTGGCATCCGTGGCCCTGTTCGTGTCCGTGCCCGTCGCCGCGTGGCACGACGCGCTCACCCTGACCCACCTGGTCCTCGTCGCGTTCGCCGGTGGCGTAGCCCGGATCTTCCTCCGGACCGCGTTCCAGGCGTACCTCCCGACGGTCGTGCCCCGCACGCGGCTGACCGCCGCAAACTCGTGGCTGTCCGGGTCCGAGTCGGCCGCCGAGGTCGGCGGCCCTGGCCTCGCCGGTGCGCTCGCGCAGGCGTTCGGCGCCGTCACCGCCGTCCTCGTCGACGGGCTCAGCTTCGCCGTCGCCGCGCTGTGCATCTGGCGGATCCGGGCCGTCGAGACGGTCACGAAGGTGCGCGACAACACCGGCCTGCTGGCCCGGATCGGCGCCGGGTGGCGGTACACGTTCGCCGACCCGCTCCTCCGCACCATGGCCCTGTTCGCGCCGCTGGGGAACTTCACCCAGGCCGCCATGCAAACCCTGCTCGTCGTGTTCCTGGTCCGCACCGTCGGCGTGTCCGCCGGCACCACCGGTGTCCTCCTCGCCGGGATGGGCATCGGCGGGCTGGCCGGTGCCGCGCTCGCGTCGCCCATGGCCCGCCGGTTCGGGACCGCCCGGACCCTGCTGTGGTGCGGCGCCGCCACACTGCCGTTCGCGCTGCTCATCCCCCTGACCGCCCCCGGGCCGCGGCTGCTGCTGTTCCCCGCCGGCCTGACCGTCCTGTTCATCGGCGTCGCCATGGGGTCCGTCATCGGCCGCAGCTTCCGGCAGGGCTACGTTCCGGACAACATGCTGGCTCGGTCCAGCGCCACCATGTCGGTGCTCGGGTTCGGCGCCATCCCCGTCGGTGCGCTCGCCGGTGGCTGGCTCGGCACTGCCATCGGTGTCCACGCCGCCCTGTGGGCCGCGTGCCTGTCGCTGTTGGTGCCGTGGTTCGTCGTGTTCGCCTCGCCGATCCGCAAGCTCCGCGATCTTCCCGTCCGCGAACCCGACCCGATGGGACAGTGACCCGGATGACCGCCCTGGTAATGACCGTCGCACCACCCGGCGCCGGCAAGTCGGCGTGGGTAGCCCGCCACTTCCCGCTGGGACAGCGGGTATCGCTGGATCACCTGCGGTGGGTGGTCAGCGGTGACCAGGCCGACCAGACCGCCACCCCGCGGGCGGTGGGCATCATGCACGAAATCCTCGCCGAACGGATGAGCCGCAAGTTGCTGACGGTCCTCGACGCGACCAACGCCAGCCACGAAATCCGGCACGAGGCCGCACGTCACGCGCTCCGCTGGCTGCTGCCGGTCGTCGCGGTGCTGCTGCACACCCCGCTGGATGTGTGCCTGGCCCGTCAGGATGGCCGGGAGCGGCCCGGGGTGCGGTGGCCGAAGGGACGCGCGGTGCCGAAGGCCGAAGTGCGGCGGATCCATGCCCAGATCGAGGCTGACCTGCCGACGATGCACAACGGGGGAGTGATCTCCGTCGTTGCACACATCGGACACGAGATCGGCGACTTCCGTACCGGCTACATGCGGCGCGACCTGCGTCCGGTGCTGCCGTGGCTGGCCGCGCTCCCGGAACGGCGTACCGGTCACGAAGCGCGGTCGTTGACCCGGGCGTGAAACGCATCGCGGCGATCCTGCTAATTATCATGTTCATCCTCGGCCCCGCCGGCCGCCCGTTGGTGGGGGAGGACGACAACCACCACCCGGCCGTTCCCCGGCCGCAGGTGTACCCGAGCGCCGGCTGATGCCGCCCGGCGAGCCGATCTACGCCACCCGGTGGCAGATCCGCAAGGAGGCCGGCCGGTGGGTCCTCCGCGAACGGGGAGAGTGGCGGATGCTGACGTCGTACTGGTGGCTGGCCGCTTGGGCAGCCACCCGCGACCCGCGCCTGGTCCCCGACGACCAGCGGGACCTGGCCCGGCTGGTCTGAACACTGAAGCGGCCCCGCACCGAAGTGCGGGGCCGCTTCGTTCATCCTCAGGTCGACCGCCACAGACAACCAAAAGGAAGATCAGGGGGGCGCCACACGGGCGCCACACAGATCATCCTACCCCGGTGTGGCCCCGAGAAGCGACGTCGCAACCTCAGTTCCGTCGCCGCACGCGGTGATGGCGTAGTCACCGAAAACGTTCGGGGCAAGGCGTTGCAGGTTGCGGAGCACGCCGATGGCCAGGCGCCGGATCTCCACGTCGGCGTGTTCGGTCGCGCGCATGTCGATGAAGTGCCGCCACGCGGTGAAGTTCCCCGACATGACGATCATCGTCTCGGTCGCGTTCGGGAGGACCGCCCGAGCGGCCTGCCTGGCCCGCTTCCGCGCGTTCGTCCGTACCGGTGTGCACGGCCACACCGTTCCGCACGCCGCGCACGTCACCAGGTCCCCGATGCCCTCATGCTGGCGGTGCCCCCCGAAGGGCTGGCCGGCGTACCGGTCCTCCAGCCGCGCGCAGAGGGCGTCGTAGGCGTTCAACGCCGCGTCGGTCGCCTGCGCGAACGCGGACTGGGCCACCGGGTCGTCTTCCAGGTCCGGCGGGACCACCATCGCCGCGTCGGCGGAGTTGACGTACCGCTGGGAAAGCTGCGAGTAGGAGAAGTGCCGGTGTCGGATCAGCTCATGCGTCAACGACCTGGTGATACCGGTGAAGCAGAACGTCGCCGTGCCGTGTTCCAGGACCGAGGAGTGCCCCACGTCGAGGATGTGCCGCAGGTAGCCGGCGTTCGACGACGTCGCCGGGTTCGGCTTCGTCCACGACTGGTAGCAGGCCCGGCCGGCGAACTCGGCAAGCAGCTCCCCGTCGGAGGCCCGGTCCGGCTTCCATTCACCGCCGGTGATCGCTTCCATCCGCATGAGGTCGATGTGGGTCCACCCGATTAGGTGGACCTGCTGCTCAGCCGTCTTCACTCGTCCGTCTCCCCGCGTAGTTGATCCAGAACCCACCGGGTCGGGGCCTGGAGCTGTTCCCACGTTCCGTCAGCCGACCAGGGATGCGCCCAGTCCTGCGTGTACGTGCAGTCCGGACACGTCCACCCGTCCACGGTGGCCACGAGAACACCCCGGTCGGCAGCGCCGTCCGGGTGGCCGGTGCCGCGGTTCGGGCACGTGTACGGGTGCATCAGCCCCGACTCCTGGTACCGGTTGAGGCTATCGACCTGTTCCGGCGTCCACGGCGCCGACACCTTGCCACTCACATCCATCACCTTACGTGGGCACTACGGGAACTTGGGGAACTTTTGGGTGCCATACTGAAACGGAATTAGGGCCGGGGGAGCACTCTGCGGTGTGCTCGACCCCGGCCCTATCCCAGGTCCCGGACTTTCACCCCTTCCGGGACCCGAACCCCCTACTGGCTACGTGAAACGCGATGCCCGCCAGCAGGACCACCAGCCCGGTAACTGCCACGGCCCAGTCAGGGCCGGTACGCGGCAGCGCGCCGGCCGGTTGTTCCGCTCTTCAGCGGTTCTCGACGTTGATCGTCCAGCTCGTGGAGAACCCAGTTCCTGCGCACGCGTTGGTGGCCGTGTTGGACATCCCAACGCCGTCAGTGATGTTCAGGACGACGGTGGCACCAGCGGGGATGACCATGTTGTTGGCCGGCGACGCACCCTCGATGACGTACGTCGCAGCCGACGTCACCAGAAAGGCCGCGCATCCCGGGGTAGTCGTGGTCGTGGCCCCGGGAACAACGGTCATGATCTCGACCGGAACCTGGTTGCTGTTCGTGATCTCAAGCCGAACATCGGCTTCGTGGTCGGGGTACAACGCGGTCTGGCCGGTCTCGTAGACGTACTGGGTAGCGCCCGGAGTAAGGGCGACCAGCGTGCCTCCGGCACCTCCGCCCGCAGTGGCGGTAGCGGTGCTGGTCAGCCAGGCCCAGGAGATGCCGGCAACGCCGATACCCAGCAGGGCGACGAGGGCAATTACCGCGATACGGGTGCGCTTGCGCATGGTTTCCTCTCGGAGATGAAAAACGGAAGTGGTGCAGCCGGCCATGAGACCGGAGATTTACGGGCCGACCGGCTCTTCGGGGGCTGGCTCGGCGGCCTCCGCCGGCGGATCCAGCGGGAGACCCGGGACCTCGATGACCGGCGGGGCAGTGGACTCGGTGGCTTCCGGGGCAGGCTGGACCGGTTCGGTCGGTTCCTGGCTCGGGACATCACCCTGTGGCGGTGGAACAGGCTGAGTCGGGACGCCCAGATCCGCATCGTTCTCGGGATCGGTGACGACGGCTGGTTCCGGATCGGGCATGTCGAGCCGGCCGCCGTCGACGGTCACCGCGGTGGTGCGGGTCCAGCCCTCGGAGCTGTTAGCGACGCCGATAAGGATCATCGGCAGGGCGAAGACGACTGTGGCGGCTATGAGCACGATGTGGCCGGCGCGGGGACCGAGCGTCAACGAGAACTCCGGGTGGGTAAGCGGCGGGGTGTGCCAGACGCACACTCAACTCGACAACCGGCCCGGGGGAACGGTGAACGGTCGGTAATCAACCACCTGGATCGGTGGTGTGTCCGACCGGTGTCCACGATGGACGACCGGATGAACCTGCGCGGGTAGAGCGGCGGGGAACCGAGACCACCTCGTAGCAGTCCTGGCAGACCGGGTACCTGCGGTCGGGGTGCCAGCCGGTGATCGGGCCGGCCTTGCGCCCGCATACCGAGCGGATCCAGCCGGGTTTCTCCGGTCCGACGATGGTCACTGCGTGTGTGGAGCGGCCCCTACGGATCCGCATCCAGCCGGTGGGGGTGGTCATGTCTGTGGAACGAACGACCCCCCTGACGAGATCCGCAAAGGGCTCACGTTTGTTCAGGTTCGTTCTCGTCCACCGGCAACCACGGCTCGGAGTAGCGGACCGGCTTCTGGTGCACCACGATGCGTAGGACGCGTTCACGGCCGGCGAGCAGGCACGGGTCGCACAGGTTCAGCTCCAGCTCGACACCGCGGGTCTGCGGGTCCCACGCCGTCGACCCGTACTGGCCGGGTGAGTAGAACGTCGTGCCGGCGTACGGCTGGTTCTCCGGCGGGCTGTTGATCCCGGTGATGGCCGATTCCAGCTCTCGGCCACACACGAAGCAGGGCAGGGGCATACCTACTCCGAACGTCGCATCCGGCGCCGCCGTCCGTACCGGGCGATGAGAATCCCGACCACCCCGACGGTCAGGGCAGCCCCGCCGACGACCGCGGCAGCCCACCCGGCCCACACGAGGCGCCCAGACGTGTCGTTGTAACCGACCAGCGTCCACCGCTGCCGATCCGTAGTTCCCCACTCAGGCGCACACGTCAGCACTTCTCCGCTGTTCAGGGTGATCTCGTGCCAGAGGTCCGACCGTTCGCACGGGTCCCCAGCGGCTGGCTTGCTGCCACACGTCGACAGCATCATCGCCACCACCACCACGAGCGCCACAAGCGCGACGATCTCGGCAACCCTCTTCAGCACGACCACAGACCCCTCCGGACGTTGTGTGGCGGACCTTCCCGGACACAACGACGAACGCCCACCTGGGATACCGGGTGGGCGTCTGGGGTCGCTGGCCTCGGAATCGAACCGAGCAACCCGCCCTTATGAGGGGCGGCGCACACCTTGCGCGCCAGCGGGAACACAGCGGATGACATATGTAAAAATGGTGGTCGTGGCGGTCCCGACGCGAAAAACCTCTTCCCGAACGATCCTGCTGTCCGTCTTCGCCGCCGACCGGGACGCCGAGTGGCACGGCTACGCACTCATGCGCGCACTTGGCTGGCCGTCGGGGAAGCTGTACCCGCTCCTGGCCGCCCTCGAAGCGGACGGCGCCCTGACCGCCCGCGAGGGTGCCCCGACGGGGCCGGGCCGGCCCCCGCGGACCCTGTACAGACTGACGGACCACGGTGCGGGCCGAGCCCAGGAACCCTTGGACGCGGCCCGCACCTGAACGAGTCGCCGTCCGGAATCGAACCGGGCCATCACCCGCTTTGCAGGCGGGCCGCCCCACCAGGAACGCCACGGCGACACAACGCACGACCAAACATGCTGGTACCCGTAGAGGGGATCGAACCCCCGACCTTCGGTTCCGGAAACCGACGCTCTATCCACTGAGCTACACGGGCAAGGAAAAGTCCGGGTGCTGACGAAGCCCGAGCCGCACCCGGACTACCGGCGCCCGGACGGGGCCGGCGATGAGGGTACCGCGGACGGGACCGACGCTGGCTGAGTCGGGACTTCTTCCGCCGCGGCGGAGAACCCGGCGACCGCGACGATGCCGACGGTGCCGGCGATCGCGCCGAACCTGATGACGCGGGGAACGGTCCGGAACGCGGTCTTCCGGAACCCGGGGACGGAGTGCTTGACCGTCCGCCAGTCCCTCCAGGCGCGGCGCATCTTGGCGTAGGCGGCGCCGAGGAGACAGCCGATGACGAGCCCGAGCATGAACATCCCGGACCGCAGGGCGGCCCCGAAGGTGTCGCTGAGCATCTCGGCCATGCCTGCAAGCATGCCTGGGGAACTCCGGGCAGTCCAGCCATTCCCGAGTTTTGCGCCGGGGGGCGGCCATCCCCCCGGCTATGGGGCGTTGTCGCGGATTTCCCGCGCGTACTCGTCGACCGTGGTTACCACCCGCTGGGTTGCTTGCGTGTCCCAGACGAGGGCGTCTTCGAGCCGGCGCCGGACCGCGGCGAGCGCGGCGAGCGACCTGGCCGTCATCTCGTCGACGTCGGCGGTGAGGTACTCGTCCCGGGAGATCGGGTCTTGGATGTCTTCCGGGAGTGGCCACACCGCGCTCACCGTGCCGCCTCAGTGTGCGCGTGCCGGGCGAACGCCTCGATCTCGTTCATGTGCTCGGGGGTCAGGCCCCGCCGCGCCACCGTGGTGATGAGGAGGGCGTCGTCGCGGGTGAACCGGTCCCGGAGCGGGCCGAACGTCGGAATGTCGTCGTCGGTCCAGATGAGTCGCCGGCCGGCGGCGAGTACCTGGTCGGCGGCGCCGACCTTGTAGTTCCACGCGTCCATCTGCGACTTCGTGTAACAGTCGAACGCCCGCTTCAACCTCGGCAGCTTGAAGATCGCCTCAAGGCGTTGGGCCTCGGCACACCACGTCGTGCACCACACCAACTCCACCAGGCCATCGGCCCGGACACGGTGGATGCGGCGCAGCAGCGTCGGTGACCAGTGGAACTTGTAGCCCACCGGGCCAACGCCCTGCCCGCCGGTCCAGGTGACCATCGCGTTGTGCGGCGCCTCCGACCACGCGTTACGCGAGGTGTTCACGACGCCGTCTACGTCGAGCAGCCACACCGGCCGCGGATCGGTCGGGTCCAGCTCCACAACGGTCACCCCCCTTCAAGGTCCTATGCCAGGTATTCGTCGATCAGGTCGTTGTGCGCGGTCCAGATCGTGCCGCCGTACCGGGCGGCGAGGTCGTCGCGGGCCTGCGCCGGCGTGTCCGCCCGCACCCAGGTCGCCTGCCGGGCGTCGTCGCGGCCCTCGACGAACGGCGGCCACAACACCGGCACCAGCTCGGCGTGGGCCACCACGGTCACCATCCACACGTGGCGGGTGTTCCGCGGGTCGAACACGTACCGCGGGTCGGAGACCCGCCAGCACACCCCCGGAATGGCCAGCGTCGTTTCCTCGGCCAGCTCCCGGACGACCCCGGCAGCGATGGACTCGCCGTCGTTGAGTTTCCCGCCGGGCAGGGCCCAGGCGCCGGAGTCACGCCGGCGGATCAGCAGCACCCACCGCTGCCCGTCCGCGGTGACCGCGGTGATGAACGCGTCGACTGCGCGGACCTCGCCGCGGCGGCCGAGGACACCGCAGCCAGGCGGAAGGTTCGGCTCGATCGGGTTGACCGGCCCATCGTCGTCGACGTCGTGGGGAATCCACGGGTTCGTGCCGGATCGGTTGTCTGTGGCGGTTCGTGTCATGTCGACAATTATCGGCCGTCGGGTCTTCCGGAAACCTTCCGCGCCGAAGCCCCCGCTTCGAACCGCACCCCGGTCGCGTCGTCGGGGATCCGAGCAAACTGCCACGCCCCGCTCTGTACGTTGCGGTACTGAACCCACAGCCCCGACTGGTGCATGGTCACATCAAACTTGGCCTCGATCAGCGTGTACGGGCCGTCGGGCATATCCAGGTGGACGGTCATGTTCACGTGCGCGCCCCGGGATTCGAACCCGATCATCCGAAGAGACGGCTTTACAGGCCGCTGAGCTGTCCAATGCTCACGACGCACGGTGCACGTTATGCGCTGGTCAACTCCGGGGTCCAGCGCGCCGCGTCCGGCATATCCAACCACTCTGGCCGTGGCCCCTGCTTACGCCGCCACGCCTCGATCTCTTCCGACTTGGCCATCGCGGCCGGGCAGAACGACACCGGAACGAGGGTGCCCGAGTCGAAGTCCGAACAGGTGCCGCATACCTCGGCCGGGGTTTCGAACCGGTCCTGTCCAGGGGACCGGTAGTCCACCGGCTCGTGGTTGAACATCACGCCTCCTTGGTGGCCTTCGCATTGTCGAGCCGGTCCTTCGCCTCCTGGAGCCGGGCCGCCATCTCGCCGGGGTAGGCCGGGTCGTCTTCGAACGGCTCCAGCAGGTCCAACGCCTCCCGCTCCCGGCCCTCGACGAGTAGCCGAAACATCGGGTACAGCTTGTCCCGGGCGATGGTACCGAGCTGTTCGTAGATGAACGAGGTGTCCGACCACTCCCCGAACCGCCACTGGAACGAACAGTCCGGATCCTGCCTGATCGACGTGCCGGTCTCGTCGACCCGGTCCATCAGCGCCGCCGCACCGTCCGGGCCGCGGTTCATTCCGCCGGCCGACGCGACCCAGCCGAGCATCTGTTCCCGGGTTCCACCGCCCAGCGGCGCCTCGACAACCGTGGACCAGGCGACGTACTCGTCGCGGTCCGCGATCGGCTTAATTACCAGTCGGGGCATCGTCGTCCTCGTCGGTTACGGATGCGGCTGTGGGCCGCCGGGTGTTGAACTGGGTCACGATCACATACGCGGCAAGGAGTGTCGTCAGGACGAACCCGAGGATGTGTAGCGCCGGCCGCCAGCCGTCCTCGACGGACATCCGGCCGATGAGCAGGCCAGTCATGACGCCGAGCGCCCAGGTCATCATCCGGCCAAGGAACGTCCGGTCGGTCGGGCTGAGTTTCGGCATCACTTCTCCTCGACGTCGACGTCCAACTCGCGGCCGATGCGGACGGCGAGCCTCCGGGCCAGGTCGTACTCCAACGTGATCACGGAACCTCCCGGCCCATTTCCTCGGGTGACAGACGGGACTCGAACCCGCGTATTCCGGGATCACAACCCGGCGCACCTACCCCTGTGCTACTGCCACCATGTCGCAGGCCTGCCGGCACGCGAACCACGGGGGAGGCCCGTGTGCCGGCAGGAGTCGTTACGCACCGTTGGTGCGCTGCGAACCCGACTAACCTCCACGCTACCCGTACCCCGGGTACGACGCAAGGCATTGGGTACCCGCGGAAGGACTCGAACCTTCGATCTTCGCTGCGTGAAAGCGCTGCTCTCCCACTGAGCTACACGGGCAAAGCCCCAGCAGCCAGGCCCGGGGGGATGGGCCTGTCGCCTCTACGTTGAGACGGGGCTGCTGGGGCAGACGCCGGACCGGGCGGGTCTCGGCACCACCAGCATGAACACCCCCGGCCCCGGCCCGCAGGGATTCACAGGATTCACTCACTCATCCGGGTGAACACCCACGCACGACCGAGCCGGCGTCGTACGCTGACCGACGCCAACAAAGTCCCGAGGGGGGCCGCGTTCGCTACAGTCTGCCGGCGGTAGCTGGATACCGCCGGCAGACACTGCGGAAGAGGTGGGATTCGAACCCACGGCAGCGTTCAACACCCTGCACGCCGCTTCCAACGGCGTCCCCGTGACCACCGGGACCCTTCCTCAGTTACACCATGCGTGACCGCCTACGGACCACTCCGCAACGGCGACCCGCTCATCGGCACCCGCTGCCCCGCCTGCCACGTGCCGTTCACCGCCGCCGACTGGGTCGCCGAGATCCCCGTCGGCCCCGGCGGCAACCCAGACGCCCAGCTCGCCGCCCGGATGGACGGCCGGTTCCAGGTCGTCGCCGTCCCGGTGCACTGGCCCTGCCACACCGGCCACCGCGCGCCGCCGACCGCGGCCGACACCGCCCCCGAATGGATGCGGGTCTGATGTCAGAGGAAGGACGCCGCGTTGGACCTCAGCCTGTTTGAGCTGGTTGGTCTGGTAGCCACGCTTCTAGGAATCGTTGCGTCGGTTATCGCAATCATCCAGATCCGCCGTCCACGTGGACGGCGGATCTCGTACGGCATGGCAGAGCAGCCGATCACCACTCCGCTGCATGCCGCCGGCGTAGTCCAGGTGATGTACGACAACCGAGAGGTTCTACACCCCACCGTCCTGACCATCCGGTTGCAAGCCGGTGGGCCCGGGGACATCGCCTCATCCGACTTCGACGACCGCAGGCCGGTCAAGCTTCGAATCACGGCCGAGATGGTTGCACTACTTGCAAGCAGCGACGAAGACGTCACGGTCATCTCCAGTCCGAAGACGGGACTCACTTACGTAGCTGTGGGCCCTCGGAAGATTGCTTCCGGATCCGTAATCGAGGTCGTCCTTCTTGCCGACGGGCGTTCCCCAACACTTGAGGTGGAGGACGATCCGCTGATCAACGTCGCGCTGACCCGTTGGTTCCCCGCCGGGGACGCGAGAAGGGCCCGCCGGCTTCAGGCTCTTGTGCTTGTAACGAGCCCCGCCCTTACCGCCCTGGCCGTCATCGGACTGAAACATCTCGATGCCCCACCCGGAATGATCGCAGGAATGACGGCCATCTTCGCCATGCTACTTTCCGGCGGAATGTTCCTCCTTGTGACGAGCACCAGGGAGGCCGTTCTCAGCACTAGGAACGCCTGGAGCGGCAGGGGTGCAGATCCGGTATACGAGCTGGTGGCCACGCGAAAGTTGCTGGCTGATCTCCGAACAGAGATTGCTGTCGGCCGGGCCGAGGTCGCCGCTCGGCAGGCCATCATGATGGTCGAGGACGGCCGTAACGGCGCGGATCAAGCTTCCCCACCAGGATTCGAACCTAGATCAACCGGTTAACAGCCGGCCGCTCTGCCGTTGAGCTATGGGGAAATACGTCGCGCATGCGGGACTCGAACCCGCTTCACAACCTTGAAAGGGTTGGGGCCTACCCATAACAGAATGCGCGCACGGACGCTGGCGCCCTTACCCCGCCAGCTCGCCGTTCCGCCGCCCAGCGGCGACGAAGGTGACCCGGCCGGACGTCCGGGATCGGCGTGTTCCAGGCAGGGATCGAACCTGCGACCTTCCGCGTGTCGGGCGGGTGCTCTTCCGCTGAGCTACCGGAACGTAAAGGTGGGGCCGGCCATCTTGCCGATGGCCCGCCCCACTTCGGCCCTTACCGGTTCATCCACCCGGTCCGGATATCGGATCCGGCCCGGGACCAATACGGGGGCCTCGTGGCGGAGACAGGATTCGAACCTGCGACCTCTGGGTTATGAGCCCAGCGCGCTTCCGGACTGCGCTACTCCGCACCGTCGCCCGGCGCGCCAACACCAGGCGGGTCTTGCCTTGCTACCGATTTCCTCTTGCCAGGTCCAAGAACAGAGAGATCGATCTGATGGATCAGTGTACGCCGAGTGGGGCTCGAACCCACGACCACACGGATTAAAAGTCCGCGGCTCTGACCGCTGAGCTACCGGCGCTTGCAACGGCATGACATATGTAAAAAGGGCTGGTCAGGCGGGTCCCTGGGGGAAAGTCCCTTCAGGACCGCGGAGACGGGGCGCCGGCCATCTGGAGGCCGAGCGCGGGCACGCCGAGGATCTGGTCGGCCCGGTACATCTGCGGCAGCGGCGCCACGCCCGGGCCCATGTACACATCGAGCCAGAACATGCTCTCCGGGTCGGTGAACACGGAGGCGGCGGCCTCGTCGGCGGGGCCGCGGACGACAGCCCAGGCAATGAGGCAGGGTCCGCCGTTGACGATGGCGCTGCCCGCGCCGACGGGGACCATGACAACCGTGCCGGGGGTCATCAGCTCGCGTGGCGTAACGCCGACGCCCTCGCACCGGATGCAGCTACTCATGACGTGGACGCTACCGACGCGGTGGCCGCCATGGGCTCGGTCAAAGATAATCATGCCGAGTGACGCTTCGACGTTCGCGTTGTGACGGCCACCGCGCCGATGATCGTACCGTTCGGCGTGGGTCTCCCGGGTGCGACTCGAACGCACGGCCTGAGGATTAGGAATCCTCCGCTCTTTCCACTGAGCTACCGGGAGCCGGGTGGCCGGGCCCTATCCTGGCCAGATGATGCTCGACGCCATCCTGTGCGCCTTCCTCGGCGTCCGGCCACGCTGGACCGCCGTCGTCGTCGACCGGTTCGACGGGCAGGAACACCCGATCGAGTCGGTCCGGTTCAGGTGGCGCCGAAACGCGGACAGGTGGGTCACCAGATGCGCACGGGGCCGGGCGCCGGCCGGCTTGGAGCTGCCACCCCGGATCGAAGTCCGGCCGCTCTGCGGAAGGTAAAGGAGTCGAACCTTCACGGGTGGACCGTGGCCCGGCTTTCGAGACCGGTTGCCTACCACTAAGCGCTACCCTCCGGGGGTACCTCAAGAATTCCTAAACTCCCACCACGCCGGTGGGGTTTGATCGGTCTGGTAATCCATGCTGTTGCCATGACAACCAGCAGGAACACCGACCGTCGCCGGACCACCACCAACCCGCCGCGCCCGAGCCGCCCCGGCGGCGGCTCCGACACGTGGACCCCTTCGCCGATCGTCGACTCCGGGCCCACCGGCGGCGACGGTGGCGGGTGCGGTGGCGGTGGCGAGTAGCCACCTCAGAGCCTGCGCAGCACCGTCCTCAGCCGAACCGACTGGCCAGGGCCGAGCGTGTCCACCTCGAACGAGTCTCCCGGGGTGAATGCGATCGGCCCTTTCGTATCCGCCCGGACCCCGACGAACGCGGTCGGGTCGTTCGGGTCGGGTTCGAACACGAGCGGCACCTCGGCGCCGCCGGCCGGGAACCACTTCCCGTGCCGGGGCCGGTCCTGTTGGTCTGTCACGTCGGGTTGGCCGGATTTGAACCGACGGCCTCCGCGTCCCGAACGCGGCGCTCCACCAAACTGAGCTACAACCCGTTGAGGCGGGCCGACACCGATACCCATTCGGTGCCGGCCCTTTTCTCATGTCGAGTGAGATAGGTGTATCGCTGTCCCACCAGTACGTTTAACGCTCCGGCCTTGCTGATGTCTGTGCGCTCTTCCATTGAGCTACCCCGCCGTGACGGTGGCCGTGGCCACCTGTAGAGGCGGGGCCGGGATTCGAACCTGGAACTCACATGACTTCGGTCCGGTGCGGGTCGACCTGGTGCTGGCGATGATGAGGAATCTGGAGCGAAAGCCTCATCCTGACTGGCCACGGCTGCCTCTACCAATTGGGCTACCCGGGCATGTGTGCCAGGGGCAGGGGTCGAACCTGCACTGTGCCGCTTGGCCGTTGAGCCTGAGAAGGAACCTGAACCTCTCAGTTACCCGCCGCTCCCAGCGGGAATCGGGGACGCCTCCTCGGCAAAGAGGTAGGCGAACAGGGGGGCCGCGGTCTGGTCCTGGACGACGGCGGCGTTCGCGGTTTCGCGGGCCAGCTTCACCGCCTCGATCAGCGCGTTGATCCGGCGCATGAGCAGCTTCACCCGGCGGGCCGGGACGGCGCCGGACAGGGACACGGTCGTCCAGGTGCCGAGCGGTACGTCTTCCTGGAAGACTTCGACCTGGGCCGGCTGGGTGTACTCCGGTGTCGGCGGCTCCCACTTCAGGAACGTCTTCGGGACCTTCTTCGTCCGGACGGTTTCGGCCGGCTCGGCCCGGTAGAACCCGGCCGATGCGGACTCGTCGACCTCCCACCGCTTCGACGGGTCCAGGACGGGGAGCTTCCCGATGAACGTGCGCAGGTCGGTGAGCTGCTTTTCCAGGAACAGCATGAACGTGACCGGCACGTTGTGCATGAGTGTCTGCCCGCCGACGACGATGTCCGCGTGGGCCTCGGTGTTGCCGATGTCCTGGGTGAGCTGCAACGAGAACAGCCGGCCGAGGACCGCGGTCACGTCGGTGAACAGGTGCTCGACGACGGCCTGCGGGTAGGAACGTTCGGCGGGGAGCTGCTCGCCCTCGTCGTCGTACGGCTGGTAGGTGCGCAGGACACCGCCGAGGTGTGGTCCGGGCTGGGCCACCCGGTGCAGGTCGGTCAGTTCCCGGGTGGCGCGCGGCTTGTAGCCGGCCAGCAGTGCGTTGATTTGGGCCAGGGTTGTCACCCGGGGAAGGGTACCGACGCGGTTGGACTTACGCGCGTGGTTTCCGCAAGTTGGGTGTCAACCACCGCTGGAGCAGCGGCGCACCGGGCCGCCGTTCATCCACTTGCGCTGGCGGCCGTTCAGGAAGTCGTTCATGGGCAAAGTATCCGGGCGGCTGTCGGTGTTGCAGCGGTCGGGGTGGCCGGATTCGAACCGGCGAATCTCTCGCTCCCAAAGCGAGTGCCCTACCTGGCTGGGCCACACCCCGCTGTCAAGCAGGCTTGTCGACAAGGGTCCTTGACATCCGGCCTGAATGTAAAGCATCCTTTCCGTATGCGGAACCTCGTCCGCGAGCTGCGGGCCACCCGCGACCTGTCCCAAGACGACCTGGCCAAGCTGCTGAACGTGTCCCGGCAGACGGTCAACTCCATCGAACGGAACAGGTACAGCCCGTCGCTCCAGCTCGCCATCACCATCGCCCGACTGTTCAACACGACCGTGGAAGAGGTGTTCCTCGTTGATGCCCCACAGCCTGCCGACGCCCAGTGACACTCCCGAAGAGGCGCCCGAGGAACGGCGCAGCCGCTGGCTCCTCCTGTTCCTGCTGCTGCCCATCCTGATCGCTCCGGGCATCGTTGCGTTCACCGCGCAGGTCATCGGCCTGGAGACGTTTCCGTGGCCGCTGGTCGGCGCCATGTTCCAGGCCGCCGGGCTCGCAGCCTGCTTCGGAGGCCTCCTCGTGCTGATGGTCCCCAAGTTGTCCGCGTTCTTCGGGACTCCGACGTTCAGCCGGCCCGGCGACGAACGCGAGACGCTCATCTTCCACCGGTCGCTGCTGGTGTCGTACATGCTGACCGCCGCGGCGCTACTGATCGCGAACTTCACCGTGACCCTGGTCGACTCGCTTCGTCCAGGGGCCCCGGTCGTCACCGTGCTGATGATCGTTCAGGGCGTGTCGCTCTGGACCACGATGATCTTCTACAGCCGCCGGATCTGAAAGGACCGCCACATGAACGCCACACATGACACCCCGGCCGCGCCCATCGAGCCGGCCGACCCGACCCGGCGGCCGTTCCGCCAGTACCTGATCCTCTGCGTGCTGACCGCCGCAGCAGTCAGCATCGTCTACGTCGTTCTGGCCGCTACCGTCGAAAATATGACCGGTGCAGCCCTGATCCGGGAGGCCGGATCGGGGTTCCTCCAAGGAATCACGACCATGTCGGCCGCAAGCCTGCTCGTCATGATGCTCGCGCCCAAGATGGCCCGGCGGACCGGGCTTCCCGCCATCGCCCGCGGCGAAGACGAACGCGAGGGACACATCGTGGGCCACGCCATCACGGTCGGCTACGCCGTCGGACTTTCCGGGACCGTGCTGTACGGCTGGCTGTTCGACGAGCCCGGCGTCTCTGCCCTGTCCTCCGCGATGATGGTTTCGTTCTTCGCCGCGCTGGTCTGGCTGAACCGCAAGGTGTAACCAACGTAGGCTGCCGGTCGTGATCCTTTCCGACCTCGACCTGAGGGGCGAAATCGCGGCCGGTGGCCTCACGCTCCACCCGCACGACCCGGACCTCATCCAGCCGGCGAGCATCGACGTACGCCTGGACCGGCTGTTCCGCGTCTTCCACTCCCACGGCCATACCCACATCGACCCGGGCCACAAGCAGGACGGGCTGACCGAACTGGTCCGTGTCGGTGAAGAGGGATTCACGTTGCACCCGGGCGAGTTCGTCCTCGGGTCCACCATCGAACGGGTGACGCTCGGCCCGACACTCGCCGCGCGCCTGGAAGGCAAGAGCAGCCTCGGCCGGCTCGGCATCCTCGTGCACAGTACCGCCGGGTTTATCGACCCTGGCTTCTCCGGTCATGTCACCCTGGAGCTGTCCAACGTCAACACCCTGCCGATCAAGCTCTGGGTCGGCATGAAGATCGGCCAGCTCTGCGTGTTCCGGCTGTCGTCACCGGCCGACCGCCCGTACGGGTCGGTGGGGCTCGGATCCCGCTACCAGGGGCAGGCAGGGCCCGTCGAGTCTCAGTCCTGGAAGGACTTCCCGCCACAGTGAAGACCATTGCCCCACTCAGCGAGCGGGTCAACGTTCCGGACCGCCGGTGCGGCTACCTGGCCTACCATCGGGCCCCCCGGTGTGAACGCTTCGCCACCGTCCATGCCCTGGTCGCCATCGACGGCAGGGGGGACATCGGAATGGCCGCGTGTGAGGCGCACCGCGGCGCGCTGTCCACCATCGGGTGGATCCGAGACATGCACACGTTCGGCCCCGGCTGCGCGCACCCGGTCACAACGTGGGGCACCGGCGGATGCCTCCCAGCAATGTAATGATCTACCCGGTCGACGGCGGGTACGTCATCTCATCCGGCGGATCCTGGCTCCCGGGCATCTACGCCACCGAACGCGCCGCCCGGTACGCGTTCCGGTTCTCCAACGAGGACCTGGAACGGATCAACGCGACACGCGGCGCCGGCCAGGACTACCGGCCGATCACGGTGGAGTGCCTGCACGAGTGGCGTTACGGGTCGGGACAGCCGGATTCGAACCGACGACCGCGCGGCCCCCAGCCGCGTGCTCTACCAAACTGAGCTACGTCCCGGTGTTGGACCGGCAGGAGGATGGAGCCCCTCCGGTCCCGGACCCGTCGGACAAGGGCGAGCCGTGCGCACTGGCTGCCCCGCTCCAGGTAGGTCACCCCTGCACGGTACGGCCGTGCTGGCCGCCAGGGCGTTCATGCGGATCCCTGGACGCCCCACGCGTCCACCATCTCCGGTACGCGTGGTGAGCCCGCCGTGTGGCCGGCCCTTGTACCTCCAACAGGATTCGAACCTGCGACCTTCCGGTTCGTAGCCGGACGCTCTATCCCCTGAGCTATGGAGGCGTGTCCCGGCGGGCCAACGCCCGCGCGAGGCTGGTGGCGTCCCGGACGAAGGTGCCGCTTCCGCGGCGACCGACGACCAGACCCCGGTCTTTCAGAAACCCGAACGCGCGGCCGGCGGTGACGTGGTGAACGCCGTACCGGATCGCGAACGTGGCAGCGCTCGGCAGCTTCCCACCGGGCCGGTACGTGCCGCCCCGGATCGCCGCCTCGATGGCGTCGGCGATGTCCACCGCGCGCACCATGGCCACCATGGAAACACGAGAACCGTTCGATCCCCATGCTGGTGTCGTCGGGGGGATTTGAACCCAACCGACCTCCTCTTTATCAGAGAGGTGCTCTAACCGGGCTGAGCTACGACGACGGGTGGCCAGCCCCATGCACTGGGCTGGCCGCGCCGGACGGCCACTGGGGAGTACGGGCCCGGCTCCTATCCGACGTCGCACGTGTGCGCGAGGAAGCGGCGGGATTTGAACCCGCGACAGTTCTTGCGTCCTGTACCGCCTTAGCAGGGCGGCGCCTTCAACCTGACTCGGCCACACTTCCATCCTCGTCCGACGACGAGGTCTTCCTTTCCGGCGCCGGCCCGAGGTGTTCCTCCTCCCGCGGGCACCGGCCGTTCCTGCGCAGGGGTGCCAGACACGGCCCAGCGCTGTTCATGTACGGGCGGAGGGCCTGGCACAACCCGGTGGTGTCCCACAGCATGACCGAAACCTAGCCGGCCGACGGTGCCCACCGCAGCCGCCACCACGGCTGTGACGGTACGTCCGGCGCAGGCGGCCGGGACATTCCCATCGAGTCAGGGGCCCGGTCGTGTACCCACCCGTCGGCGAGGTGCAGCGGGATCGGTTGGGCGTACAGGTACGTGTACGCCGGCAACCCCAGGACGGTGACGACCTGCCGGTGCCGGGCCCCGTACACCTGCGCATACAGCTCGGGGGTGCGGTTACGGAACCCGTGCCGGACGTAGTTGTTGCAGCACCACAAGACCGGGCCGTCATCGGCCCGGTCAACGCGGTACCCGGCCCACGCCGCCGGCACCAGCTCCCCGCCCTCGTCTTCGGCGAGGGCCATGAGGTACGACACGCCCGGTTCGACCTTGGACTTGGCGTCGTTCCACCACTGCGTCCGCAGCGGTTCCGCCCGGAGCATGCCCATGATGCGGGGATAGTCCGGGTCGTCGGGGGTGAGGTGAATGAGTTTCACGCGGTAACGACGGGATTCGAACCCGCGATCTTCGCCTTGACAGGGCGACGAGCACTCCGCTGCTCTGCGCTACCAGGTGCTTGTCCCTCCGCCCGAACAGCGCGGAGGAACAAGCGTGGCCGCCCGGAGTCGAACCGGGATCCCCCCTCTCGGGGCGTCGGAACCTCTCCAACTTCAGCCGTCCTGGGACGCGCCGGCGGGGTCGCGGTTGACAAGACCCGACCCGGTTCCCGTCACTGTTCCCAGGTTCAACCAGCCGTTCCGCGCTTTGTCAGACGCCGGGCCGGTCGCGTGATCTCGCCGGGGGTTGAACCCGGGCTTCCTGCTTGAGAGGCAAGCGAGCTACCACTACTCCACGAGACCAAGATTCTTTTGTTGGGGATTGCACGAATCGGGCTCCCCAAACGGACTTACTTACGTGACCAGTAACCAGAACCCCAACGTCCTGTCCGACGACGACCGTATCGACATCTGGTTCCGCGCAAAATGGGACCAGTTCAGCGCCGACCTAGACCACCGGTACGGCGTGCTGCCACCGGCCGAGGCGACCGCGCGCCGGCTCGCGATCCTCGGCGTGTACGTCGACCCGAAGAAGCTCCAGGCGATCATCGACAAGAGGGCCGAGCGGGGCTCGAACCCGCAGCCTGCGGATTAGAAGTCCGCTGCTCTGTCCGTTGAGCTACCGGCCCAGGTTGTTCACCGGGCGGGAGTTGCACCCGCACCTCCGCTCAGGAGCTGGGCCCAGCTCCCTGCCCTCGGTCGCGATTCCTCAGGCGCGCGGCGACTTAGCTTTCCGTCCTCCGGCTGGTGGACCCCCGCGGACTCGAACCGCGCACCTCCCGCTTGCAAGACGGGTGCTCTACCAGATGAGCTACAGGCCCTCGGCCTGGGCTGGCGAAGCATTTTCCTAGGTTCCTTCGCCAGCCCTTCCGGGTGGTTCACCTCCAGCTCGGTTCGCGATCGAACCGGAGGCTCGGGAACGGGCGTCCGCGACGACGTGTTCCCTGGCCGCAGCCAGCGGCCCGTACACCCGGAGGGATTCGAACCCTCACTCCCTGGGGGAACTGGATTCTGAGTCCAGCGCGTCTGCCTGAGTTCCGCCACGGGTGCATGGTGCGGGTGGAGCATGCCGTCGGCTCCACCCGCACAGGTGGGTCAGCCGAACAGGCCCCGGCGGCCGAAGCCGAACCGCTGCTCGTAGGCGGCGAGCCAGCTCGGCACTTCCGCCAGGAGAGCGTCGTACAGGACGCCGTCGGGGATGGACTGCGGGTCGTCGCCGGCCGGGAAGAACCCGGCGTTGTCGACCGCGCGGCCCTGCATGGTGTCCAGGCCGCGGAGGTAGTCGAACCGGGCGCCTTCACCCGGCGGGATGTCCCGTTCGTCGCCGAACCCGATGAACATCCAGAACAGCGGGTCCTGGGCGGCGTCGACGAGTTCGTCGGTGGTCTTCGATCGGCTGTTGGGTGCGCCGTCGGTTTGGAAGATGACCAGGCCGGGCTGGCCCTTGGCGCGCTTCTTGTGGAGCTTGCGGACCGCTTTCATCGCCGCGACGTAGTCGGTGGAGCGCATCCGTCCGGCGCGTGCCTTGACCTTGTCCATCGCGCCGACGGAGTCGTTAACGTCGATCTCGACCGGGTCGTGGGCTTCGGCGTCGAACAGGATGACGGGGACCTTGCCGTCGTCGTCGAAGTGGACCGACAGGCCCAGCACCCGGTCGCCGAGGTCCTGCATGGACCCGTTCTTGTAGTACTTGTGCATCGAGCCGGAGTGGTCTCCGACCAGGTAGACGGCGAGGCGGCGGCCGGCGAGGCCGGCTTTCTCGACGCTGACCTTCGCGGCCTCGGCCTTGTCGAATAGGACGTGATCCTTGCTCAGGTTCACTGCGGGCATTCGGTCTCCCTCGGGTGGGGTTGTCTACGTCCCCCGAAGCGTATCCGTAACCTGTTTTCGACACAACATGGAGCCGGTGGCCGGACTCGAACCGGGCTGCCTCCGACGTACGAGGTCGGTGCTCTACCTGCTGAGCTACACCGGCAAATCGGGGAACTTTCGGTACTCTGACCCGTACCCCCCCCACGTGTCCCTTTGCCCCGCGAAGAGAAGGAGACCCCAGGTGGACCCGACCGCCACAGGACAGTTCACGCTCGAAGACAAATTACGGGCGCGGGTACCCGAACATACCCACGTCTTCACCGGGACCGCCCCACCCGACAGCGCCCGCGCCTACTTCGCCGAGGTCATGCTCCCCGCCGGGTCGTCGATGGTCACCGCGACCGGTGAGCACCAGCAGCTTCCCGCTCGGGTCTGCGCCGAATGGACCACGCCCGGACGCGGCGGTGTCCCGGCCGGGTTCTGGCAGGTGTGGGCCCAGCAGGTCAGCCCGGGCCGGCACAACGTCAGGATCGACGGCCCGCCGGGGGATCTGCGCCTGGACAACATCTCCGAAAGCCACCTGATGGCCCTGCTGGAACTGACCGGCTTCATCGAGCCGGACATGATGGCGGACATCATCGGCCCACCGGCCTGACCCGCCTCGCCCTGGCGGTGCCCAGCTCCCCGACACCATCGGGGGCTGGGCACCGTCACGTTCGGGCTACCAGGATGAGCGGCCCCGCGGCGGCGGTGGCGTGTCCCGGTCGTGTGCGGCGGTCTTGAGGATGGTGCGTGCGTCGGCGCGCCACCGGGTGCGGGTGGCCTGGTGCAGCCGCCGGCGGCCCTTAATGTAGCCGGAGCACATGTCGCAGCCGCAGAAGATTTGCCGGCCGCGCCACGACGGGTTCATGTAGCAGCGGGGGCGAATCCACACGTCGGCGGCGAGGAACTCGGCCATGTCGCAGGGGCCGGCGGTGTGGTTGTGGTGTTCGGTGAAGTAGTCCCGCCAGCGGCGCTGGCGCATCTTCACCTTGTACGGGGTGTGAACATAGGTCCTGGACATGTGACGACCTGCCCGACGGCCGCCCAGCCTGCGGTGGCTGGGACTAACGCCTGTCTTGCACGGGTTCATCACCTCCACCGGTCGTTGCTCGCCACGGCCTGCCAAGCCGCTTCACCCGGACCCCGTACTCGGGAAGGCTCACCCACTGCTCAGGTGGCAGCCGGTCGTGGACCTCCCCGATCGTCTCGGGTTTCTCGTCAGGCATTGGTCACCCTTCCCTCGCTGTCTCAGCCTTCCCGCCCTTGGATGACCGCGTCCATGTCCGCGGCTATGGTCCAGAGGACGTTGCGTAACTCCGGGTCGGGAACATTGTCGCGATCGATGATGACCGTGTCGTCGTTCGTAACCAGGACGAGTAGCCTCCAGTTGCGGTACTCGGCACCGTCGTTGAGCCGAACCTTCCCGTTCATGGGCCCCTTCCCGTCAGTCCCAGAGCCACACCGCGTTGTGCCGATGCTGCCGGACGCTGGGCACGGTGTCGACCTCGCCGGTTGCCCGGTACTCGGTGGCCGCGCGGCGGCAGTCGTCGCGGACGGAGGCCCGCTCGGCGCCGGTCCACACGTGGTGGACGAACCAGCGGGGCACGTTCGTGAACGCGTACCGGTGGTACGGCCGTTCCCAGCGGGGAGCCCAGTAGCAGACCGGTTCGGAACGGAGCCGCCACCGGATGAACCGCGGCCGGTCACGTGTCACGACCGGCCGGTCGGGCAGGTCACACGACCGCTTGGCAACGGTCCGGTAGTACGTGGTGGTGTCGTGCTCGCAGTGCAGGTGAACCGGCTCCCACCACTCCGCGGTTACCCAGTCAGGCTTGTCCTTGTCCGTGTCGGACATCGTCTGCTCCCTCGCGTAGAGAGCCCGCGTTCCGGGCTCATCTACGGCTCGGGAGCTGGTACACCTTCCACACTGTTCGTCCTTTCCTCGGGAAGCCAGATCAGGGTCGCGCCGGCGGCGTGCTGCTGTCGCCACACCTGACGTGCGTCACGGCCGTGGGCCCACCGGCGTGCGTACGGCGGACAGTCAACCACCCGGCCGTCCACAACGACCAGGCCGACCGTTGCCGACCCAGTCGAGCACCAGATGAGACCTGTCGCGTTCACGAGCCGGTGGCCGGATTCGAACCGACGACGCCCGCCTTACAAGGACGGCGTTCTGGCCGCTGAACTACACCGGCGTGGTGCTCTCGGCGCGATTCGAACGCGCACCGTCGGCCTCCTCAAGACCGTGCCTCTGCCGTTGGGCTACGAGAGCGGGGATCACGGCCGGACTCGAACCGGGGCGCCTCCCGGTGCCCCGGGCGCTCTGCCTGTTGAGCTACGTGATCCATGGGCTGTTGCGACCGGACTCGAACCGGTGTACGTCCAGGCCGTCGCCCGGTCCCCCTCGGCGGGGGCGCTCTTCCCTTTGAGCTACGCAACAAGGTGGTCATCCTCCCGGCATGGCGGGTTCGCACTTTCCGGTCGCGTTCGCCGGATAACCCCCGCTGGTGCCTACGGCCTGCTTCTACCGGTAGGGCGCTCCCCGAAGGGCGTCGCCTTTTCGGATGACTTCCGGCGGGGGCAGGTGCCGGTCCCTGTACCTCTTCACGCGGGTAGAGCACCACCTACGGCCCCCGCTCGGCCCCGCGTCCGGGGATCTGCTGGTAGTCGGGCGGCTTTACGGGCTCCCGCCGTGCCGCTGATCCCACCTGGCGTCGGCCTGCGTCGTGGCTGCGCTTCGGTGGTGGCCTCGGGCGGTAACCGGCAGGTCCCCGACCCCTCGTTGCTCCCCGTCGCTCCGGGGTGTCGTCGTCTCTCCGACTGTCACGACGTTGGCCGCTGCCGTGAGCCGAGCTACACACAGTTGGCCGGGTTAGCGTCCCCGCACGCGCCCGTGCGGTTGGGGTCCGGTCTGGCTTCGCTCGTGGACCTGACGGGATTCGAACCCGCATCTACCTAGGATGCACTCCACCCCACCGTCCGGGTGTCTCCCGGCGCCACGCTCCCGGCCGAGAGCAGAGGTTGGGGAACCACCTTCGTATGAGGCCCTGCGCAGGCCCATGAACTTAGGTGAACGGCCTCATCCCTAGCCGTTCCGGGCGCCCCCACTCATCTGCCTGCGCGCCTTCTGACTCGCGACTCGACATTGATGTGCCGGCTGCCGAGCCGATACGGCCTGCGATCGCCGAAGCGATGGGCACATGGCCTTGCGCTCCGAGACAGGGATTCGAACCCCAATTACCCGGTCCAGAGCCGGGCGTCCTGCCGTTGGACGATCTCGGAATGGGTGGGGCGCCGACCCGCCACAGATCGGCGCCTCGCCACCGTTACCAGCGCAGCAGCGACGCCCACGTGGGCGTCGCCGGCGTGGTCCGCAGGTTCATCCCGGCCTCGGCCGGAGTGCGGTCACCCTTGCGCTGGTTGCAGCCGCCGCAAGCGGCGACGGTGTTGGACCAGGTGTTCCCGCCGTTACGGGAACGGGGGAGGACGTGGTCGACGGTCGACGCGCGCCCGCCGCAGTAGGCGCAGGTGTAGCCGTCGCGGGCGAGCACGCCGGGCCGGGACCAGGCCGGGCCGCGGGTGTGTCGCCACTTCGTCTTGACGTACGCCACGAGCCGGACGACTCGGGGCATCGGCCACAGGCCGAGGGTCCGGTCGGGTTCGGCCTCGTGGACCTCGGCGACCTGCCGTACGAGCATCCGCACGGCGTGCCTCAGGGTGA
>WUUC01171551.1_pt1 | contig 46930 bp, 35 predicted proteins | sample 6278441 | NCBI WGS metagenome assembly WUUC01 (sample SAMN13675441, study PRJNA597444) | soil metagenome | isolation source: soil | place: USA: Washington | collected 2017-10
GCTTATTAGCATACCCGGGCATTTTCTCACGCCTCAGTAATGAAGGTGGGCAAAGCCCCGCACTTTTATTTTCAATAGTTCGCGTTCGCAAATCAACTCAGTTTAACTCGCGATGAACCTGTATCAGAACCATAGTGATACAGAACTTATCGCTCTCCTCACTGAAGGCGATAGAGGTGCCTTTGAGGTTATTTACCGCAAGTACGCCTCAGATCTTTACCGCTACGCCCGTAAGAACATTTCAGTAAAGGAAGACTGTGAAGAGATCATCCAGGATGTTTTTGAATCGCTCTGGACAAGGCATGATGAGCTGTCGCACGTCACTGTTCTTAGCGCCTATTTATTTCGCATGGTGAAATACAAAGTGATCCGGTACTTCCAGCACAGCGCGGTGAAAAAAAGATATGCGGAACACTACCTGTTGTTCGAAGCCATTTATGAAAGCAGCAGTTTAGAAGAAAAAGATGGCTCTCGTGTTTTGTCCTTAATTGACAAAGGATTGGCGGATCTGCCTGAACGCTGTCGAATGGCTGTAAAACTCAGGCTCACGGAAGACCTTTCCAACGGAGACATCGCCAAACGCATGAACATTCAAAAGAGCACTGTTGAAAATTATATGGTTACCGCTTTTAACCATCTTCGAACACTCTACCCCAACCTTTATAAGGCAACCTATCCGGAAAATTGAAGCAACAGTCTGGCGCCATGACGCTCTGTCCCCAATCAAGGCAATTCTTCGGTTTACTCTATTATATAATTAGTAAATCCGGTAAATTAAATCAACCAAAAATAATTTACTAAAACTGTGGGTTTGCCAGTCACACAGGTCATATATACTGAAAGGTGCGTTTCCCGGTTCATTTTGGAAGCCCACTAACAAAACCATAAAGTCATGGAGAAATCAAACTTCGATCAGCTGTTACATCGCTACCTCACCGGTCAGGTCACCGAACAGGAGAGAATCAAGATAGAGGCCTGGCTTGAGGAAAATAAATCAGAGGGCAACACCGATCTCGAACTCAGCAAAGATGACGAGGAAAAAATCTTTCAACGTATCAGCGCAAAACACGGACTTGGAAAATCCATATCAAGAAAAAAACCAAATGGCTTATGGTTATTCAAAGTTGCTGCGTCGATACTCATCGTGGCGTTAGCTTCCTATTCTGCCTGGCTGTATCTCGACAAACCATCCGAAAAAGCAAATTTTGCTTTTCACGATGGCGATGACCGTTTGATTCTTGAAGACGGTACCCTTGTGTGGCTTCATGAAAATACAGACATCAGTTATTTTGAAAAACAACAAGGCGACACAACGTTTCGTTTTGCAAGAATCAAAGGTGAGGCATTGTTTGAAGTCGCTAAAGACGAAAGCAAACCGTTTATAATTGAGTCTGGCGAAGTCAGGATCAGAGTTGTCGGCACGAGCTTCAACTTAAAAGCGGACGATAATAAGATCGAGTTAAGCCTGCTGACCGGTAAAGTGCATATGTCTACGGCTCAAAGCAGCATTCATGTTGAGCCCAATGAGAAAGTTATTTACAAGGGCAGTGGTGAGTTTGAAAAAATCACACTGACCAAGTCTGAAGAAAAATCCATTGTTGCAGACACCGATTACAAGATGGCCTTTACAGATGCACCGATGTCTGACATAGTCCGCAGCATGAAGAGAAAATTCGGAGCAAGCTTCTCGATACAAAATGAAAAAATAAATAATTGTCGGATCAGTATTGATCTGACCGATCGCTCACTGGAGAAATCACTCCAGTTGATCTCTGATGTATTGCATGTTGAATTTACTGTAGAAGGTAGAAATGTTACGCTTTCCGGGAGCGGATGTGATTGACTTTGTTGTGAAACCCTAAACCGTTGGCCATGATAACTTCCACTACTGCTAATCTCTTTTCAAACTCCACGTAAAAAAAACAGGAGCGGTTGTAGCGCTCCTGTTTGCAGGCTTTCTGATTTATCCAACTCTTGGCGGAGTTGATCAGATACCGCTTTGTCTTATCCCGAGTCTCACGTCGAAACAAAACATTTTAAAATTATGCAAAAAAGCTTTACCAAAAAATTCTGGAAGCTTATGAAGATCTGTACTGCGCAAATAATACTTGCCCTCACATTCTTCGGAATCTCCGTAGCGCATTCGAACTTTGCGCAGATCCTGGACAAACCCGTTAGCATCGCCCTCACGGACATTCCATTTGATCAGGCGTTGAAACAAATTGAACTAGCTGCCGATGTGAAGTTTGCTTATAGTATTAGTCAGCTTCAGAAAGAAAAAAATGTCACACTTACGATAGAAAGAAAGTCGCTCCGGCTCGTACTGGATCAACTGCTGTCATCACGTGACATCGGCTACACGGTGCATGAAAAAGAAGGAACGATTGCATTGAAAAAATATCCCAGTGAAACCGATGAAGAGCAGTCTTATGCACCGGTTCAAAACGACCCGGATGCTTTTTTGCTCACCGGTGTCGTAACGGATGCCACATCGCGACAGCCTATGGCTGGCGTAAACATCATAATCAAAGGTACAACACAGGGAACGACTACGGATGCGGATGGAAAGTTTGCCATCGAAACCCGGGAGGATGATGTTCTTGTTTTTTCATTTATCGGATTCACGACTCAAGAGGTTAAGCTCTCGGGGCAGAGTACCCTGGCGATCGAAATGAGTGAAGACATTACCAGCCTGAAAGAAATCGTGGTGAATGCCGGGTATTGGACTGTGAAGAAGGAACAGCAAACGGGGAATATTTCAAAAGTACAATCAGGCGATATCCAAAAACAACCCGTGTCTAATCCGCTGGCAACGTTGCAAGGAAGGGTTCCGGGTCTCGAAATCATCCAGTCCTCCGGAGTTCCCGGTGGAAATTTTGTGGTGCGCATCCGTGGTCGAAACAGCATTTCAAACGGTAATGATCCGCTCTACATTATCGATGGTGTACCGTTCACGTCAGCCTCGCTTGCGATGAGCGAAACTTCTGGAACGGTGTACAGTGGCGGAACAAGTCCATTGAACAGCATCAACCCTTCCGATATAGAAAGCATCGAGGTTTTAAAAGATGCCGATGCCACGGCAATTTATGGTTCACGCGGTGCCAATGGCGTGATCCTGATCTCAACAAAAAGAGGAAAGGCAGGCAAAACAAAAGTAGATCTGAGAATATCGTCGGGTGCGGGAAAAGTTGCCAGCAAGATGGAGTTGTTGACCTCACCGGAATATCTTGAAATGCGACGAGAATCTTTCCACAACAGTGGTGTGACTCCAACACCGGCTAACGCCCCGGACCTGGTAACCTGGGACACAACGCGCCGGACGGACTGGCAGCACGAGTTGCTGGGGGGACGTGCCTCGTTTACCGATGCTAACCTCACCGTTTCGGGGGGAGATCGTGCTACGCAGTTTTCGCTGAGCAATGGCTATCACCGCGAAACCACTGTCTTTCCTGGTGACAATTACGATCAGCGAATAGCAACCAATGTGACCTTAAGCAATCTTTCACTCAATCAGAAACTCAAGACAACGGTTTCGTTCAACTACACTATCAACAGTGCCCGTTTGCTTAAACGTGACTTAACGAGCCTGGCGCTCACGCTGGCGCCCGTAGCGCCACCGTTGTACAATGACGCAGGCGATTTTAACTGGGGACCTCAGGCCTGGAATGGTTTCAGCATCAACACACATCCCTTAAGCTACACGAAGGCGGTCTTCGAATCAGCCACCAATACATTGACAGGCAATATCGGCCTTGCGTATGCAATTCTGCCCAATGTCGAATTGCGCGTTAACGCCGGTGTCACCTCTATCGCTATGAAAGCGATCACCACCAGCCCGATCAGTTCGCTGGATCCCGCCTATGCCAGTGTTGCACAGAACTCCTCCGTCTTTGCCTCCAGCAGCATGCGAAACTGGATCACTGAACCACAGGTAAGCTGGACAAAAAAAATCGGACGAGGCGAAATTGAAGCGCTCGCGGGTACATCGTTCCTTGAACAATTCGGTGAAAGCGCTGCGCAATACGGAATCGGTTTTTCAAGTGAAGCGTTGATGAAAAATTTAAATTCTGCAGACCAGATCCTTAAAGCTTCCAGCGCCTGGTCTCAGTACCGTTATCATGCTGTGTTTGCCCGGATTAATTACAGGCTCAACGAAAAATATATTATTAATCTTACCGGTCGCCGAGACGGGTCAAGCCGTTTTGGTCCTGGCAAACAATTCGCAACGTTTGGTGCTGTGGGTGCTGCATGGATCTTCTCGAAAGAGAAATTTATTTTAGAATCCGCGCCCGTCCTTTCGTTTGGAAAACTACGTGGGAGTTACGGCCTGACGGGCAACGACCAGATTGGCAACTACCAATACCTGGACACCTACTCGGTATCGGGTTCTGGTCTTTACATGGGGAGCAGCGGACTGAGTCCGCAACGCTTGTACAATCCTGATTTTGCGTGGGAGGTTGTAAAAAAACTGGAGTTCGCCCTGGAGGTCGGACTCTTCAAAGACAAGCTCACACTTGCCGGAAGTTTTTACAGGAACAGGTCTTCGAATCAACTCGTTGGTAATCCTTTGCCACCTACTACCGGATTCACAACCATTCAGAGTAATTTTCCTGCGGTGGTTCAAAACTCAGGTGTAGAACTGGAACTTGCCGCAACCGCAGTTGCATCGGGTGATGTGCATTGGACGATTGGCGCAAATTTTACGGCACCGCGCAACCGGTTGATCAGTTTTCCAAACCTGGAATCTTCCCAGTTTGCATCCTACTACGCGGTGGGTGAACCGCTGAACATTGTAAAACAATATCATTATTCGGGTGTCGATCCTGTTACCGGAATTTACCAGTATGAAGACGTCAATGGTGATAACAGCTACACGACCGCCGATCGGCAAGCGATAAAATTTACGGGTCGCCAGTACTATGGAGGCTTGTCAAATACGTTTCGATACAAAAATCTTCAGCTTGATATCCTGGTGGAAGCCGTAAAACAGAACGGCACGAATTACCTGCTTTATTTTTTCACAACGCCCGGCAACCAATCGAATTTTCCATCCGTGGTGATGAATCGCTGGCAGCACGAAGGTGATGTTACCGATGTTCAGAAGTTTACCTCACAGGCGGACTACCAGACGGCATACTCCAGACTGCAAGGCAGTGACCGGGTTGTCTCCGATGCTTCATTCATCCGCATGAAAAACATTTCACTATCCTGGATGCTGCCCAAGACTATATCGTCAAGGGCCTCCCTTGACGAAGTTGAATTTTTTTTCCAGGCCCAGAACCTTTTTAAAATTACGCGCTTCGATGGCCTTGATCCCGAGAGCCAGTCCGCTGTACTCCCACCGCTGCGCGTAATAACAGCGGGCATTCACCTAACCTTATAATTTAAACAGTATGAAAAAGATAGTATCAACCTCCTTTCGAGTCTTCACCGTTTTCTTCTGCGTTTTCATTTTTTGCCTGGCCCAGGGCTGCGATGATTTCGTCGCGGTGGATGCACCCCGCATTGACCTGACGCGTTCGACTGTTTTTAAAAGTGACGCAACTGCCAAAGCGGCCATGAATGATATTTATTACAATATGCATAGTACGGAATTCGCCAGTGGTGACCCGCGCAGCTTATCGTACCTCGGATCGATATCCTCCGATGAGCAGGTAGACTATACCACGGGCGGGCTTGGATTAGTGACCCAACCGTTTTACCATCACACCCTGACGCCAACAGACCAGGCTATTACGGGTAGCTGGAGTCAGTTATACTCGTGGATCTACAAGTCAAATGCTGTACTGGAAGGTCTGGCAGGTTCCACCGGTATCAGCGAAAAGGTGACGCTGCAGCTTAAAGGTGAATCAAAATTTATCAGAGCATTTGCTCATTTTTATCTGGTGAATCTCTGGGGACCGGTGCCGGTGATCACCAGCACCGATTACGAGCGTAACCGGAATGTTGCCAGGCAGAGTGAAAGCGAAGTTTACGCGCAGATCATTGCAGACCTGATCGAGGCGCAATCACTGCTGGCCGATGATTATTCCGCTTCCGCCAATGAGCGGACAAAACCAAACAAGTGGGTTGTCACAGCATTTCTGGCGCGGACCTACCTTTATTCAGATGATTGGAAGAATGCAGAATTACAATCCTCAAGTGTCATTAGCAATGCGGACCGGTATAGTCTGCAATCGGATCTAAAAAATGTTTTTGCAAAAAATAATCCCGAAGCCATCTGGCAGTTCAAGCCGACCTCCATCAACCTTCCCCAGGATCGGCTAACTTTTACTATTGCCGGGACGACGCCTTCACTGGGAGCGTTGCGGAATGAACTTGTGGACGCTTTTATCGCCGGAGACAAAAGGCGTGAGAATTGGGTGAGTAGCGTCGCGGACGTTAACGGACAGACGTATCATTTTGCTACCAAGTACGGTTCGTCAACGCAGCTTGCCGAATACTCTACGGTGCTCCGACTCGCTGAACAATATTTAATTCGTGCCGAGGCCCGTATTCATCTTGGCAATTTCGAAGGTGCGCGTCAGGACATAAACATTATCCGGGAGCGTGCTGGGCTTGGCGCAATAACAGCCAATGATGCGGAATCACTGCTATTGGCCAACTACAATGAAAGGCGGTTAGAATATTTCACGGAGTGGGGTCACCGTTGGCTTGACTTGAAGCGAAGCGGAAAGATCGGCGAGGTGCTGGGCCCGCTCAAACCGAAATGGCGCTCAGAAGCCAGCCAGTTTCCAATACCTGAGTCGCAGATTCTGAATTCGCCGGTCACTCAGAATTCGGGCTACTAGCCCAGGCGTTGTAGCAACCATCACATTATTTTTTTAACGCGCGGGCGAATGCCTGTCATATCCTATTGCCTATGAAAATCATCTCGTTTATAATTTTGATAATCCTTTGGATTTCCAACGGAAGCTACGCCACGGTTCTCCTGCAACCGGATTCAATACAACCCGAAGTAGGCAGGCCAATGCCAAACTTTACCCTGACACGAATTACCAACTACCCGAAAAAGCAAGTATCGCTCGATGATTTTAAAGGTAAATGGCTGATGTTGGATTTCTGGTATACCGGGTGCACCAATGCGATACGAAGCCTTCCAAAAATGAACAAGCTTCAGCGTAGGTTCAAGGACAGGATCCAGATCGTGATGGTGGGTCTGAACGGTCAGCGGTATCAGCAGATCGAAGATGTTTACAATGTCCTAAAGCGGAAATACGATCTGCGACTGGCCAGCGCCTATGATTCGGTACTGCATGTCAAATGGGACATCTGGTCGATGCCTTATATCATTATTGTTGATCCTTCCGGTGTGGTGCGACACATCACCACGGGAAGCGACATGAGCGAAACCAAACTCGATGCTTTGTTGCGGGGCGAGGAAGTAAAATTTCACCGTGATAAAGACATTCCCGATACGTTTCAGGTAAAAAATTTTCCGGGTTCTCCGGACTCAACGCTGGTATATCGCTCGGTGTTGACACGCTGGACGGGCGAACGCCCACGGGTGTCAGACCTTTCTTCCTACAACACCTGGCCAAAGTCGATGCAGGATGAAGGAATTATCGTGGTTGGTTTTCGTTTAGATCAGTTATACAAAATCGCGTATACCGGAAGCCATAATCCAAACGTGTTTGCGCTCAGGGATGGGTCATTGTTTTATCCCGATGCAGTGGTGGAAGTCTCTGACCGAAGACCCTTCGTTGTTGATACAGCGTCCTTCGCAGGAAGGTACAGCGTAAATATCGCGCTGACCTCACCCGGGGGCAAAGACCTTGAGGGGATGATGCGCCGCTTCCAGGACGAACTGCGCAATGCCTTCGGCTATTCCGTAAAAATGGAAGAGCGCGAGTTTGACGTTTGGCGAATTAAAGCGGACCGGGCTGCGTTGCAAAAACTGAAAACTTCGGGGGGCGCCCGTCAAATCAATATAACGCCTGTCAACATGTTCATGCAGAACGTGCCCGTGGAAACATTTTACCGCTTACTTCTTTATCAGCTTTACATGCCCGATCGAATATTCATCGACAAGAATGAAAACGGATTCGAGGGCAACGTTGACATAGACCTGAAGGCAGTCTTAACCGATCCCGCGGACGTAAAGAAGGCGCTGCGAAAATATGGCATTGAGGTCATCCAGGAAAAACGCAAGCTCAAGGCACTCGTCATCAGCGATCCGCAACCTTAATTTTTAAAAAGGCCCCGTGGTTTCACGGGGCCTTACTTTTCTTAGCCTAAGGCCTGTGAGTAAGAAGTGTACCACACGAGGTCCCAACCGATGTCGGACTGTTCCAAACCTGGTCTTGCTGATCCATGCAGATGGCGTTAGTCTCCAGGTTACATTTTACTGACGTTGCACAGGGCAAACCGATGGAAACGAATTTATAGCCTTGCTGCAGTGGTGATTTCACCGATGCATACGCGCCGCCAATGGCAAAAGCAAAGGCGAGCACGTTCAAAACAATACGTGATTTTTTCATATTACTATTTTTTAAGTTACTGTAATGACCTACTTCTTGTGCCAGGATTTCGGTCGTTTGTCCTGATTTACATGCAAATATTTTTTTGACTACTCGTCCGCAAAATAGTGACGTGCCATCGGGTAAGTCATGACATAACGATCGGTAAGCACGATCAGGGTAGTGCCGCGCACGTAAAAATCATGGATCATGCGACCTGAAAAGGCCGGGATGTAAAAGCTGAAACGGTATTCGTTTTTGGCCAGGTCATACACGTCGATCACTGAACTTTGTTCAAAGGTCGACTGGTCTTCATTTTTTGCTAACAATCCTGAATTGATGAAAAGCAAATTCCCCGATGTGCAGCTATACTTATTGACCACCAGGGGCGGGGCGGAATAGGTGCGAACGTTTTGAGAGGAAACAGACGCAATTGTAATCCGGGCATGGCTGACGGTATCGATGGTGTTACCGCGCCATGCCAGGTTGAGCGCCGTATCATAAACAATAAACTGATTCCGGTAATAGTAAACGTAAATTAGTTTCTGCAGGTATTTGTTGTAGTGCAACATCCCGTCGACACAGAATCTGCCATCGATCTGCTTTTGCAGAAGATCGTGTGAGAGTTTGACACGCGCTTCCGTCAGTGATTGTTTGCCAAGAACAAACTCGTTGGTCGCACTGCTCACGGAGCGAATGCCAAACATTGATGATGACAGGGGCTCATAATCAACAAAAAATGCGCTGTCGTATGGGACGCGGTGCGGCACCCAGGTATCGATGTGACCGGTAAAGATTCGCGGCACCGCTCCGTCCGCCAGAAAAAAATCGGGTGAATCAATTTTTAACTTCAACGACCAGAATTTTGTTGATTCGATTTCGGGACTGCGCAGATTAACATGCTGGCTATCGCGCAGTGAGATCGGCAACACAAGAACATGAAGTGGGCTGGTAGAATTTCCAAGGAAGATCCGGCTTGTCGTAACACCTGCGATATAATATGAATTAAAGCCAAGGTCGAACGTATCGGCTTTTCCCAAAGCATGCGGAGGAAATTGCCGGACAAACACGTTGAACTTGTGAACAGCCTGAATGCTGAGAAAAAAGAGAATGGTAACGACGGCAATACCCCCAAGAAAGAGAAGGACAATTATTTTCAATGCTTTGGCAAGGTGATTTTTACGGTTCATGATGGCTGTGTTTTTGAATCATACTCATCGTCGGATCGCAATTGCGTCTGGCACAGGATGCCAAGGAGTGCAAACAAAATGAACAGACCATTAAATATCAGGTGTTCGGTCCATCCAAGTTTTTCTAGTACACCTCCACAGGAACACGGGATATACGCGGTGAAATTCAGGATCGCAATGATATAGGTGGTAAACACTACCATCAACGCGAAAGACGCATACAATGCCAGTAGTCTGAAGCGGTGCAGCGCAAGACCGAATGAAATAATTATTTCAAGAACGGGAACTGCAAAGACAACCCAACCGGCAAACGGTGTGAGCAACGGTGACTGACCAAGCTGAATGCGAAACTTTTCAATATCCATCAACTTGTTGGCGGCCGCATATACGAATAACAAAATGAAAAGAAGTGAAATTATTTCAACGATAATCCTGCGTGTCATGTGTGTTGAATTGATAGATGAAATTAATCCCAAGGCAGTCAAAACTTGATTATCCTAAGGAAAGACTTTGTTGACCCTATGGTAAAATCGTAATCCTTTCTCTTCTCAATTTCTTGTTTTCCGGATCCGGCTCAATGACTGCGGCGTTATGTTGAGAAAGGAGGCAATTAATTCCTGCGATGCATTCAGTTCAATACCCGGGTAATTCTTCAACAACTTACGATACCGGTCTGATGCATTCATCGTATGAAAATCCGTTATGTGCTGCACGCTTTCATGATGATAGTGTGCGGTGATTGCACGGGATAACGTATTCGCTTCGGGAAAGGTCTCAAAGAGTTTAGTTACTGACGCGTAGGAAACACCAAGCAGCACGCTATCGATGGTAAGCTGTGTCATCTCATCGGTTGGCAGCTGCGCAAAAAAACTTTTTGGCGAAAAGATGAACGCTCCGGCCTTGTAGAAGGATGTTACTATTTTTTTGTTTTCGTAGAAAAAATAGGAAACAGCAAATCCTTTCTCCATGAAAAACGCCGTTACTGGAGTGGTGCTGCCCTGTATCAGGAAATAATTCTTCGGCCGGGATACTATCTGGAGCTCCCTGCTCAAGGCCTCTCTGAACGCTTCGGAAAGCGGATGAAAGCTGGATAACACGGTGAATAGTCTTTCCGTTGTAACAGTCATACGTGACAATTTTAAATTAACCGACCTGAATACTTTTCCACGCCTTACCCCATACTCGATTTAACGTGCCCTCCACCCTATGCATAGGGTCAAGTTTATTTTTGATCCGAAAATTCTCTCCGCATTTAAAACAAAAGAAATGTAGCTGTGGGTCAGGCACAACTCATTGACAAAGAATTTCATTTCTTTGGATTTCACATTGGAGGCAGGCGTACATCAAACGTGAACGAAGGGGGTTAGGAAGTCGGCTTCAAGTAGATGACGAATGTTATTCTTTCGTGTGTCATCTGATATATATTAAGGTGCACCTCAAATGAAGAGTAGCATGATTGTTACAAAGGAAGCTGAACTAAAATGGAAGGCATGCCGTAGGAGGTGCCGTTTATGCCGTAGTCTTTTGACAACCATTGTCACCTGAAAGTTGGTTAACGCAGGCCGGGGGCTGGGGACCTTTGATTGGGATGTCGCTAATTCTACCCTTCAATACTCTGACAAGCTTGCACAAATGTACGGGTTCAAAAAAAACAACGGGCCTGCTTCAAAAAGACATTGATACCAACAAAATATTTCACCCTCCTTCTCATTGATGACGATGCAATAGACCGTGAGCTTTTTCGCGAGGCCCTTTCTTCGATCGCTATCAAATGCACTATTAGCGAGGCATCGGGAGGTGATGAAGCCATTAAGATGTTAGAAGCGCTACCGGCTTTACCGAGTCTGATAGTGTTGGATTTAAACATGCCATTAAAAGATGGAAGGGAAACTCTCAAAGAGCTAAAAGCTCGCAACGAATTCAAGCATATTCCAGTTGTTATATTTTCTACTTCGAACTCACAATTTGACGTTCGACTATCTTATCAGGCGGGAGCAAGTTTGTTTATAGAAAAGCCGCACGATTTTGAAAGGCTAGTAGATATGTTGCACCATCTCTTTTCTCTTTCAGGGAAATATGTCTCGTTCGTTAGCGCTAACGTCCGTTGAAACCAGGCATGAAGTTTTACTAACACCTTATCGTTATTTTAATATATACCTTTGGAGTTTTCTCTAAAGCCAAACTAATAGACTAAGAGGTCAGGCCGGGAGCCTGACCTCTTATTTTTTTTAGAAAAAAACCTTTCATCCAGAGTTTCCTTAACCCTAACGATGACAGTATTATGGCTTGTTTCCGCAGACAGATCTATCAAAATGAATGTACAAATTCAACTGTACGCGTGGGTATTATATTGAAGCCCGGCTGACCGGAAATCCCGATCTAATGGATAGCCAGAATGAACGCGAGTTCAGAGCGTATAGCTATAACAATGGTCATTGAAATAGAATCGATTTGTTCGAATTATTCCCGGAAGGGTTTTTCCAATATTAAGACCATCACAAAATTTTTTTATTGGTCCCTTCGTATTTTCGCTTACGGGAAAACGTCTGGCGAACAATCGTTATCGCCGGACACTTTCACCCAGAGTCGAACTATGCGATCTGCACATTGCTGCAAAACTTTTCAGCTTTAGGCAACCGAAGGAAGTATTGTCCAATTCGTTAAAGCATTCGAAATGATTCTGATGATGGTTCGCTAGCTGGGTTTGCATATCCTTTAACAAGAGGATTGTTACCGAGTTCAACCATTTTTCTTAAAATGCTTCTACAACAGATACTGCGGACTTCTTTTCATACAAATACACTGTGTATCACGTATGGGCGCCAGCGTTTGTGGAAAAAAATTATTTACTGTTTTTTAAAACTAAAATCCAGATTCCTTTTTTTCGAGACCAAACATGGTTGTAGTTTCGCTTCACAGGGTCTTCTATCTTCTTAAAGGGATCAAGGAGTTGAACCCATTCAAATCCTGTCGTCTGGACCATATCACTACCGATAATTTGCAGATCTTCAATTGTTCGGGTAAAATGAAGGTAATAAGGCAAAGTATTTTTTCCCGCAACAAGTCCCTCGGGTGGTGGCATCTCCTGGCTAAAATCCCGCAACCAGATTTTCTTTAATGAGGCAGTATCGCGCGTGCGCAATGCATTACATTCCTCGGCTTCGATCTGCCATATTTGTGCACGCAGCAGATCCGTTGGCGCCGATGCCGGGTGTATCACATTATTTTCAATCACCAGGTGTGTCGCAGCAAAGAAGGGCTGCTGGCGGTTATGAAAAGAATTCCTTCCTGCCTCACTTGAACTATCCCTCCTCAGCGGAACCTGCGCTACGGCAGTGATGCTGAGGAACAGGAAAAAACAAAATGTTTTCCACATCATCATCCTGATTCATTTTTTCCAGAGCAAGATATTGTATTTAAAAACAAAACCACGATGTCATATTTTTTTCTCGACCAACTCCTTTTTTTCAGTTACCGATGTAATTTTTAAAAAAAATGATGTCCCTCACAATTTTTGAATGTGATAATAGTTGCACGCCTGAAGAACCCTTTATTGTGATTTTCATCATTGACATCAAGAATAATCGTCTTGCATTCAACGAAAAACCGTAATTCTTGGCCAACCCAGTTTCGGTTTGGTTTGGAGAACAAATCAAAGTTTAAAGTAAAAAAGTCTCGCTTAATGCTGTTCACGGTCCTAACTGTTGTCCCGAAGTGATCTGGCGAAACTTCCCAAGGATTTCACTTGGAAAGAAAGTGATAAAAGGCTTACTTCATATAAAACAAGATATCCTATGAAAAAGAAAAAAAATCTCTCGAACAAACTCACTTTGAGTAAGAAAACACTTTCGATCTTAAATCAGCCTAACGGAAATCTACAGGGAGGGGGAAAGGACACCCAAGTTGCAGGATGCGTTGTTTCCTATTATTGTCCAACGCACACCAATTGCTACACGGAATGCGCAACGTGCTAGCAAATAAGGCCAGCCACGGGCTGGTCTTTTACTTTACAGTCAACACGAATATTGAATTGATATCCATTAGGCACGTCTGCGGAATTGAAACAACCTTTTAAGCGTCACCGACAACAGTAAATCCTTTCCCGTCTGGTTCAACAGGATTAATCTTCAGACACGTCCTAACGTTTACTGGCTGACTTTAAGAATGTTAAATTCCATCCCCCCGGATCCGTTAAACGTATTACCACCGTCAAGAGTATTCAGACGATTAGGCTATACTCCTTTTGGACTAGGCACGACAAACGACTTTCCGCTGCGGCACTTAGACACTCAATGCTATTCAACGATTAAACTGTGCACTGGCATAACCTGGTAAAACCCGGCCCTGTTTTGCTTGGAAATAAAGTATGAAAAGATTTAATTAATGTAAAAACAGATACCTTATGAAAAAGAAAAAAAATCTCTCGAACAAACTCACGCTGAGTAAAAAAACGATTTCGATCTTAAATCAGCCAAATGGAAATCTACGAGGCGGGGCAAAGGACGAAACAGGCAATTGTTCAGTTCATGGGTGCGTCCCCAATTCCTATTATTGCCCAACGCACACCAATTGCTACACGGAATGCGCAACGTGCTAAAAAAATAAAGGGCCAGAGAAGTCTGGCCTTTATTTTATCTGTCCTTGCGGAATGAGACTGTGAAGTCGACTTAAAATTTTCAGCCGCATTGATAAAATATTGCCGAACCTCCAGGTAAAAAAATCCCGATGCACCTCGATAACTATTTTGATAAAGTTTATTGTATCAATCTGCGCAGTCGAAAAGACCGCTGGTTGATGTGTGAAGAAGAATTTAAACTCCATGGTATCGGACCCGTTAAACGTATTGAAGGCGTAGAGGGTATTCCTGCCGGATTGCAGGGATATTCGACTATGGGGTTAGATCCGACTACATTCAGCTTTCAGGCGAAATTGGCCGGGCGTATCGGCTGCCTCTCCTCCCACCTAAAGGTGCTGACAGACGCCAAAAGAAACAAATTTAAAAAAATACTCATCCTTGAGGATGATGTTCAGTTTAGCAAGGATTTCAAGGATGCTTTTGAGGAAGGCCATAAGCATATTCCTGAAGACTGGAAGATGCTTTATTTCGGGGGAAATGAAAAAGGTAAAGCAAGTAAGGTCAACGAAAATATCATCAGGGTTTCTCATATGTTGATGGCCCACGCCGTAGGTGTATGCTGTTCGGTTTTTGATGAATTGATCAGAGAACTAAAAAAACACGAGGAACCGGTCGATGTTACCTATGCAGCCATGCAAAAAAAATTTCCCTGTTATTCCTTTTATCCTTACCTGGCCTGGCAAAGAGCGGATTGGAGCGATATTGAGCAACGTTATCGGATCTACGACCTTGAAAACCAATCGCCATATTTGCAAAAAATGCTGAATGCCCAGTGATGATTTATTAAGAAGAAGGCTTGAAGAGATTATCAACTTTCTTTCCGCGAAAATCGATATCAATAATATTTCAACGGATGCGCTGTACGCACTGGTATTGTTCTATGATTTTCTTTGCACGGTTTATACCGACCGAAAATACCGGGCGGATTTCAAAAAGATAATACGGCAACTTGAAAAAAGGTTGAATGCAACGGATTCTTCAGAAACGTCTGTCGATTGGTCTACGCTGTTACAATCGGCAATCGCTATAAACATCGGCATCAAACATCACATCGTAAATTACAAAGCTGATCTTTACTTCCGGGACATAGAAAATCTTTTGTACGTCAGATCGCTGCGTTGTCTGATGGAGCGCAATAGCGAGGTCGTAGAAGGCGGCCTGGGCGGAGTACTCTTTGCCTTAGGTCGGCTGCCAAGCCTGCGGGCCATTGGATACCTTCAGCAGGTTGTTGGTGTGATCGATCAACAGGGTATTTATCAGGATTATTTTGGCAGACATCAATCGGCAACATCCGATAAAAACAACTACTTACACCTCGGTTTACCCAAAGGCGTATCAGGGCTTGTCACAATGCTAACACGAATTTCGCGCAACGGTTATTTTGAAAAAGAAATCGACAAGATACTGGGTGCGGCCGTGCCGGACTTGATTGCAGCGCTGACCCTCAGGCCCGAAATAAGTTTAAAATGGAGTGACGGAATATTAGGCGTTGCCGTTGCGATTGGCGGAGCCGGAAAAAGACAGCTCAACGGAACATGGGAAAATGCAGCGAGGACTATCCGGGAAACTGCCCTGCAAATTCCAATCAATCCAATGACGGATCATTCTTTTTATCAGGGCAGCGCTGGAATTTCTTTCCTGTTTGAAAAATTGTACGAAGAGACGGGCGACATGGACTGCAAGTTGGCCAGTGCAAAATTTGTCGACATGATGTACCAAAGCACAGGGCTATTTTTTGCTACCGATCAACCCTCTGGAAACTCCGCAGCAGATGCAAAGATAATAAGCGAATTTTGTATGACCGGAACTGCATTCATGAAGCACCTGTTTAACCGAAAGCCCATTTGGGAGGAGCTGGTTTTATAGGCCACTTTCTTTTCCGGGTATCCGGTTCCTTATCATTTTAATCTGCCCAAAATGACAAAGGTGGTCCTCCATTAGATGGAACCAGCCAAAGTAGTGATTATATTTTTGCGAGTTTTTGGAGTATAACCATTGGTCATCGCGCTGCGCAAAAAATTGTAAGGTTTTTTTACGCGTATGGTTCCAAAGGTGAGCGTAAAAAATAAATTCGTTGTCTTTAATAGTTCGGTCTAGTAAGGCGCCTTTACCCGGCATAGCGCTGCTCCAGAGCCGTTTCTCTTCTTCGTTAAAATCCCGATTGAGAAAAGAAATAACCTGAAACCATTCTTCCACCGCGACCATGTGTTTAAGAAGCGTTGCTATGGTTGGGGTTTGGCCCGTTAGGCAATAGTCCAGTTCATAGAGAGAAAGACTACTCAAGGTATCTACAATTCGTTTTTTGGATACATCAAGCATCATTACCAGGTGGGCAATCTCGGGCGTGAACTTCCGTGAGGGCACCATGTCAAAAAGATCAGATTCCATTTTTACCTCAGTTATAATCACGTAACATCAGTACCCTCTCGAACAACTGTCGGATTAAGCTTTTGTTGTTTGTGAGAATTTCGCCCTTCCCTTCCTGTAGTGAATAACTTGGGATAGCTTTATTAAGACTTGTCGTTAGCCCATTGACCAGTTCAACCTGGACGGAGTATGCATTATTGTAAGGTATTTCTGAAATTCCTGAAACCCTCCCTTCGATCGTTCCGAATTCCTCCGAGGGAAAAGCAGCCAGTTTGATCAGAACTTTTTGCCCGGGCTGCACTTTGCCGGCCCCTGCGGCCGGGAGAAATCCCTTACACAGGTAGCTCTGGTCTTCCGGTATGACAATGGAAATCAGCTCTGACTGTTTTACAAATTGATTTTTTGTCCAAAGGTGAAAAAGTACAATTTTTCCGTCAATGGGAGATTCAATCAGGTAGTTGTGCTCCCACTGTGCTATTTGTCCCAAAAGTCTGCGGATCGCCTCGTGCAGACGAAACCGCAGCTCATGTTTTTTCTCCAGGTAGAGTAATTGGTGCGAGGCGATCTCTCCTGCAAACTGCGACTCCTGCAGCGTATTTTCAATTTTCTCAAAGTTACTTGTGTTTGTTGCGATTTGCTGGAGCAAAAGACTTAACTGCGAGTTGTAAAATTCCAATTCCGTTGAAAGGCCACCGGCCTTGAGCAAAGAGTCTTGCTGAAACTTCTTGCTTTCCAACTCCAACTGTTCCCGAAGAAACATTTCCTTTTTTAAAAGCTCTTTGGCTTTTTCATCTGTTAAGGCGAGCCGTTTCTGCAGATTGCCAATGATCTGCATAGCAAGACCTTGTTCAATAAAAAATTTATACTGGTGGAAGGCCAGGTAAAAAGTCGCAAACTCCGGCTGAACATCGCCCAGGGAAAACGCTTTATTAATATTTACCGGAGGCAATAAACTTGACTCCTGAAGGGTCGAGTCAATTTTGACCACAAGATCTTTGATGTAATTGACATCGGGCAGAGAAGCCGTATTTTCCAACAGGCCAATGGGATCTCCCGCCCCGACGAGTTGATTGTTCTCAACGAACAGCGATTGAATCCTGCCTTGCGATGGTGATATTATTTCAACCGGAGGCAGGGTATGAGAAATGGTTATATCCGATACAATTATCTCCGGGTACGTTATGAAAAAAGCGCCTGCAAATATTCCACAAAATATCAGAAACATAACCGATATGCCGTAGCGAATCAGACGGTTTGGCATCTTCGACATGATCTCTTCAACCTCTTCACTATTACGAAGTGATCTCGTGGGGTCGTCACGGATGTCGTTCTCTTGCCCGGTATGGTAATTCTCAATCATGATTAGCAGGCTGTTCTAATTGACTTCTGACCAGATCAAAGTATTTTCCCTGCGCGCGCAGCAATGAATGGTGATCTCCGACTTCTACTACCTGACCTTTGTCCATAACTAAAATCTGATCTGCGTTCCTCACTGTGCTTAGTCGGTGGGCAATCAACAGTACCGTGCGGCCACTGAAGAAAGTGTTTAAATTCTCCATAATGATTCTTTCATTTTTGGCATCGAGCACGCTGGTAGCTTCATCCAGAAAAATGTAACGCGGATCTTTATACACCGCTCGGGCGATAAGGATCCGAAGTTTCTGCCCTGCACTGATCCCTGTTCCAGTATTACCAATTTTCGTATTGTATCCTAATGGAAGTTCAGCGATAAAATCCTGAATGTTTGCAATCTTAACCGCGTAATCAAGTCGTTTAGAATCAACCTCCACCGCACCTAAAGCAATATTTTTTGCAATGGTGTCCGAAAAGATTAAGCCATCGTGTACCACAACGCCACACTGCTGTCTCCAGGCTTTCGGAGATACATTTCGCGCGTCTAGTTTGTTAAACGTTATACTGCCAGCAACCGGTTCATAAAATTTCAGGAGCATTTTCAGCAGCGTCGTTTTTCCGCTTCCACTCATGCCGACTACTGCGGTTACTTTGCCATGAGGGATTACGAAGGTCGCATTTTTAAGTACAAGCGGTGTGCTTTCTCCTCCATAGCGAAAATCCACGTTTTCAAATTTTATATCCCCGTTAAAATCAACATTCGCCGGCACATCGGGCAACAGGGTGCCTGTTTTTTCCTCCTCTTCCTTTTGATGAATTTCGTTTAAACGTTCAAGACTGATCTTGGCATCTTGTGCTGATCGGATAAAACCTAAAAGCTGTTCAATCGGAGAATTCATCTGCCCAATGATATAGCTGACACTAAGCATCATCCCGATTGTCATCTCGCCGCGGACCACAGCTGTTGCCGCAAAATAGGAAACCAGGATATTCTTGATCTGAAGAAAAAATAAATTCCCGACTTTTTGATACTGTTCCAATGTCAAATTTTTAATTCTGACATTAAAAAGCCGGACTTGCGCCCGTTCCCATTCCCAGCGTTTTGTCAATTCGCTGTTGTGAAGTTTTATATCCTGCATTCCGACAATCAATTCATAGATCGTAGTCTGACTTAAGGTCTGCTCCTGAAAATAAAGATAATCAAGATTTTTACGGCGATTGAGGAAAAGCGTGATCCATAACACGGAGAAAATACTGCCAATAAAAAATATAATAGCAATTGTCTTACTATAGATAAAAAGTACAAAGGCAAACACGATCAAGGTGACCAGTGAAAAAACAGTATTCAGCAGTGTATTTGTTAAGAACCCTTCAATTCTGCCGTTGTCGGCGATACGCTGGAGCACATCGCCCACCCTTTTGGAATCAAAAAATTTCACGGGCAGCTTCATGAGTTTAATCAGAAAATCTGATATGATCGAAATGTTTATTCTGCTGTTCATATGCAGTACAATCCAGCTTCGGATCATCTCAAGAGCAGACATTCCTATTACAACCCCGACCTGAGAAATGAGAATGAGTTGAATGAATCCTATGTTTTTATGATTGACCCCATAGTCGACTAAACTTTGGGTTAAGAATGGAATTACCAGGGATAAAACACTCCCTAAAACCATTCCCAATAAAAGCTGGATCAGAAATTTTTTATAGGGCTTCAGGTAATTGAACAGGAAGTACACATCCAATTGCTTTTCCGTTGGCCGTTCCTGCGAAAAAAAATTAACGGTTGGATCCAGAATGATTACAATCCCTGTGTTCTCGTTGGGCTTGACCCAGCATTTTAAAAAAGTTTCCTTTGTCACTTTCACCAAACCGAAAGCGGGATCAGCTATTTCGATTTCTGATCTTGATTTAGGGTCATAATCCTGAGGGGTGACAATGACGAAGTGATTTTCTTTCCAATGCACGATGCAGGGGAGCGAAACGTTTTCGTCCAGTTCATCAAACGTTACATTAGCCACTATTGATTTAAAACCAATTTTCTCGGCGGCCTCACTCAATTCGAAAACACTTGTACCATTCCGTGTTACGTAACTGAGTTGTCTTAATTCTTCGAGCGAAAAATTTTTACCGTGGAATTTAGCGATCATTTTAAGGCACGCCGGCCCACAATCCATGGCATCAAGTTGACGGTATATCGGGAATTTTTTCATTTTAACTACTGAAATCAATACGAAAGTAAAAAGCATTCGTCCCAACTGGTATCCGGGTTCAGGTAGCTCAGCAGCACCATCCCTACACCACTTAACCCCGTTAGCATGCCCAACTCATTTACCCACGTATCGCTTGTTCCATTGTAAAACTTGTAGGAAGCAGGGCCCCCAACAAACCGGGCTTGGTCAAGGGTGTGACCAAGCCAGAATAAATATCTTTCAAAACATGCCTCTTGGCCAGTTGCCGCATGCAATTTTTTAAATAAGTGTGCAATGCCTGCTGTTCCATGGCAAAACCCTGCATCCAAATTAGGATTTGAAAGCGCTTCTATGCGGTTCGTCACCGCCTCCACCGCTGCGAGGCCTTCGCGTTTCCAACCCGGGTTATCAAATTGGCTGCCCACCATCAATAATGACCAGGCGATGCCTAAATCTCCATAACACCAGGCGAGCTTTGAGGCTTCACTGCGTTTACCCTCACCAATGATTCGACTTGGATAGAGTGAAACTGGATTTTTGTCTTCAAGTTTACCGCGAATGAGCCAATTGGTGGCGGGGAGAATCAGGTCATACGTTTTCTGCTTTGCAATGCCCAGGCCATTGATCCGCGCCAGCAGGTTAATGATGCTTGGTGTTCCGTGCGCCAACCCCAGGTTGTAGGCATCTTTCCTCCCCGACGGATCGATCACGTCGACCCACTTTATACCAAACTCATCTTCGATTTTGCACTTGTCCAACGCCTGCACCCAACTTTCTAAAAAAAGTACGGACTCTTTCGTTGGTGCTCTTTTCAAGGCAAACATCACGGCGCCACCAGAACCGTGCAAAAAATCATAATATCCGGTACCCAGCTGGGTTAACCCGGTTTTGTAAATTACTTTTTCGATGTCAGCGTAAAAGAAATCATCCGCGCTTAAAAGGTCTTTCTTTTTCAGGTATTCAATCAGCCATAAAATGCCCGTAACGCCTCTGCAGAATGACATTTGTAAATCCTCCTGCTGCGTAAACCGATGAATTATGAAATCGACCCAGCGATGACATTGGTCCAAATAAATTTCACTGCGCGTGTACTCATAGAGTTTGGCGTAAAACAAACAAAAACCCGACGCTCCTGTAAACAATCCAATGTCGTTATTATCGTAATGTCGGATCACGCCTTCGATTTCAAATATTTTGGATTTGAGAAGTCTTTCGCCAACCCACATATGGCCCCTTTTGATGACTGATGAATAACTTTAATAGTACGTTTTTTTTTGATAAGACCAAACTACACGATCCTTCAGCCCTTTGCGAGCGGTAGGTATGAAGTTAAAGTCCTTCATTTACCTACTACGTTTTGCTATTTTTATCAAGCGCGCAGAAAATGTGACATGGTGTAGTGCGGGTAAGCCGTCACTACGATTACAATTTCACGTTTACTGCCCATCGATTGGATAGTTTATTTTTTTGGGGTTCCGGAAGTCTTCGCCAGTTCAATTGCCTTTTCCAAAAACTCATCGCGATTTTCACGAACGCCTTTAATCGTTTTTGTCATGTACACATCGGGCAGGATACCGACTCCGTGAAGCGGCGTGCCGTTTTGTTTTAGAACGCGCATGCCTGTCCACGCAATATGATAATTAAGTGGCAAATCAATCAAATTCACAGTTCCGTTTGTGCCCGCTGATGGTTCACCAATAATGGTAGCCAGTTTGTAGTGTTCGATAAAACTCATATAACTTTCGGCATAACTGATCGCTTTCGGATTGAGAAGAAAATATACCCGGGCCTTAATATGAGGTGCAACCGGTTCCATGCTCCATTCAGCTTTTTTATAACCGATAAGGCGCTCGCGATCCGGATATATTGTCTGCGGGACCTGCATCCAACTCACACTGGTATCTTTATTCACCAGCAAATGTTGAATGAGCTCATGATTATTATTTGCAGGATAACCGCGCATATCACAGATCAACACTGCCGCCGTTTTAAGGTCTGGCATGATCTGGTCAATGTCCTTCATGGAAGCTCTGGTCAGGTTGATGTAAAAGAAACCGTTCTCAATTTCTTGTATGGACGCTTGAGTGTTCATGGCTGCCAGGGCCGTGTAATAGGCACCAATCGACATGTTACGCTGTAGTGATATTTGTTTTGTTTTTCCTTCAGCATTCTTCACCGTTAATGCCACCCTGGAATTTGGTTTTCCATACAGGGAAGTTTCTTGTGCGCGATACGTGCGCCACCCTGGCGTTGCGCCCGAGACAAAAGTAGTTATACGCTCAAAATATGTTTTAGATGACAACTCATCAATACGTAGCACGATGTCTCCAACTGCAACCGGCAGATTATCAGCAAAAGTTTTGGTGATTACCAAACTATCCTGAACCCACTCCCACTCAATAGGGAGGGTGAAGGTCTCCTCGTCGGAAAAGTCAATACCTCCGTAAACATTAATATGACCATCGTTAAGGGGCGCAGTCAGTTTTCGTAAGACTTTTAAAAAATCCAATGAGGTGGACGCGGCGTAAGCGCCTTTAACGGCTGGTAAAAAGCTTGTGGTCCAATCCAGATCGATAACATCAAAATAGGGATAAAAATGCTGAAAAACATTCCACGCGATAATCACGGAAGCAATCCTGGTTGCCGGTTCATCCAATGAGAATTCAAAGACATTAAGCTTTTGGCGCAGCGCATTCAATAGGGCGGTGTCGGAAGCCGGATAGGTACTTGAGTAATTTCCGTAAAGCGCTAAAGGAATATAGGCTTGTAGACCGGCACCAATATCCTTTTTGAGGATGTCACCCACTTTTGAGAATCGATTGAACAAGAGGCCTTCATCGCCCGACCGATTGGTCCGTTGACTTTTGTAGGGAGAATCAGGTCTTGAGGGCGAGCCAAGACCTTGATGCTGCCATGCTACGACGAGATAGCCGGAGGTATCGGCAGGAAATAAAAATGCCCGTGAAAATCTTTTGTCTTCGTTCGCGTTCAGGATTTTTACCGATGGAGCGATGGGTGAAAAAAGTGAATTCAGAACTCCTTTCAACTCCTGGTTGCTATGACACTTGAGCACCTGATCAGCACCGTAGGCAGCAAATTTATCCCAGTTAATGGTGGATGCTTCGTCACTGGGATGAAAATATCGAATGTATCCGTATAAACGACTGAATGCCTGCAGCGATTGTTGCTGCTGCTGCGTTTGCCCGTATGCATTGAAGCAAACGAGTATCAGCAGCATTCGTAAAAAACATTTCAAGGGCCTTAACATTATGAATTCAAAATACAGGATTACGGAGCAATGTCAAAACCGTTTCCGCCCGCTAATTATTAAAACGGATAAGAAACGAGTTTGTATTTTCCTGATCCTCCGGTACTGCTCAACAAGGCGAACCTTGTTCAGTGCCAGAAAACGTATGACCTGGAAAGTAACGTAAGATAACCTTTTCAAGAGCGGGGATTGCCCGTCTTCCTTAAGGTGAAATAGATGAAGGTGTAGCGCAGTCCAAGCCATGAAATAATTTTCTCTTTGCAAGCATATTTCAATCGCCCTTCAATGGAAAGTCCTTGCGCCCGGGCAATCGAAATCATTCGTCTGATCGCGTTCCTATCAAAGATTTTAACAGGAACTCCGTAGGCATGCTTTCCAGAAGTATCCACCGAATCGCTCCAATAGTCTGCCGAGGTAATCAAAATTCCTCCCGGCTTAAGTAATCTGCTCATTTCGCAGAAATATTTTTCAGGATCGACTCCGTGTTCGATCACACTCAAACAGGTTATCGCATCGAAAGACTTTGGTTTGAAAGATGTCGAAGTAAGATCACCGCGGACGTAGTCGATATTGCGCTGTCTAAACGATTGTTTAAAAGATAAATTAAGGCAAACCAATTGGGTAAACCCGAATTTCTGCAGCAACGGCAGGATAACAGAATAGTGTTCACCTCCTGCATCGAGAATAACCTTATGTTTCCTCCCGGCAGTAAACTCATTCAATATGATAGACAAGGCAGCAAAGGTGTCCCAGTTCTTCGGCGGATCGGGATGTTTGGGAAGATTGTTTTGATCAAGCCATGTATTGGGGTGTCGGTATTGAGCATGGGCTGTCAAAACAGCGTTGAAGGGTAGCGTCGGGAGTAATATTCTTTTCATTTAATTTTTGATCATCCTACCCAAGGTAAAAAACCTCAGCGGTTTGCGTTCGTATCCGGAAATTTTAAGGTACAACGTTAGTTCCGACATCTCAAAATGAAGCGACTGAAAAATTATAGGTGCATTTAATGGGAATAGTATTGGCAACTTCGTTATTTTTTTTATGGAGAAATAAAAATTATAACCTACATTCATAGTGTCGGACGAGGGCTCCCGCAAATGGCCCTTTATTAAAAAAGACTAAACTCTCAAATCATGAAAAAGCAAAAATCATCAACCCAAAAAAAACAACTTCAGCTCAGCAAGAAAACCATTTCATCATTGACCAGCAAGCGTGGAAACCAGCTTGGCGGTAATGCCTCCTTTGTAAATTGTCAGGACACCGATACGCGGTGCGTAACGCATTGTGCAACCTGCTAACGCCGTGCAATAGTATTTCAAAAATAGCCAGGGACTTCTGGCTATTTTTTTTTACAGAAGAAAGGCTGAATCCCATTCATTTCTTTTCCCGGCCAGGTGTGCAATCAATACCAGTCCCACACCAATCGAGCCTTCAAGAAGCGAAAATTCCGTTTTCGATTTTCCGAGACTGTTTATATTAAAAAAACTGAATTGGCCGTTTCCATCGGAGTGCAACATCTGACTACACGTCTGCTCAATCCAGAAATCAGATTTGCTTTTGCACGCGAGATTTCCCGTCTCGCGATAAAAATAATTATACAAGTGTGCAAAGCCAGCCGTACCGTGGCAGAAACAAGCATCCAAGTGGGCTTCGTAAAGAATTACGCTGCGTTGCGAAAGATGTTCAATGATCGTGTTTGCAGCTTCAATCCAGGCCTTGCGTCTGAAAACATTCCCCGCCTGAAGCAATGTTAAAGCAATCCCCATATCACCATAACACCAGGCAAGTCGCGAGGGATTTTGTGACATCTCGTTTTGACCTCCAACGGCTGGGTAAAGCGAAACGGAATGATCCTCAAGTTTCTGATTTACCATCCAGCTAACTGCCCCGTCGACAAGCGACACTATTTTTTTTTCATGAAAACCGGCTTGAAAAAGACGTGTCAAAACATTAATGATACCTGGGATCCCGTGTGAGAGTCCCAGGTTCAGCTCACGTTGGTCGTCGGTGTGCAGTTTGCGATACTCATACCACCCGATGCCTTCATCGAGCTTTTGCTTGGTTTGATCCAAAAGTTCAATTGCTTCCTTTAGAAACTTTTTTGCACCGGATGTATTTATTCGTTCAATAGCATAAAGGACTCCACCCAGTCCCCCATGGAGCAGGTCATAGTGTCCTTTTTTAAAGTCAAGCAGCGAATTTTCATAGACGAATGAATCGATCGGTTCGAAAAAAGATTTTTTTAACGTTACGATCTTACCTGTATTCAGACGGCTAAGGGCCCATCCGATACCGGACCACCCGCGACAAAAATTTGCGTGTTGCGTCGGATGAACGTCCATGTTTTTAAAAATTAAATTGAGCTTGTCATGGAGTTTTTTGACGTGCCGCTCATCGGCGGTGAGTTGGAAAAGTTCGCGGTAAAATAAAGGCACGCCCATGGCACCCGTGTACAAACCCGGATCAGAAGTTTCCCATTGCGATAATCCTTTTTCTATCTCAAGAATGATGGAAAATATATTTTTTTTATCAGGCAGGTTATGCATACGAGATTATCAAATCCAACTGTGGGGAATGGTAAAGTAAATATATTTTTTTATGTTTTTACAATTATATTAGCGAGAGAACACCCTCTTATGAAAGACCCACAGAACAAGACATCGCGCGTTGATTTATTGTATGAGGTTTATGACCGGGTAATGGTCAGATCTCCGTGTCTGCCGCTGGACGAATTCGACAAGCTTGATGATGCCGAGAAACATTTGCGCTCCCTTTTGGATACGCCGTATTTTCAATTAGCAATTCACCTGGCTTCTCCGGAGTTACTTTACAAAGCGCTGCAATGGAGGGATCAAAAAGTCACCGACGCCAAAGAATCTGAAAAAATTTTTTTATCCATTTTGCGCTACTGGCTCCGCATGTGCGCCCGAAGTACGCCGTTCGGTTTATTTGCGGGCTGCTACCTGGCAAACGTGGGCACGTTTAATAAGATTGTACTTGATCCGATGGTTCGACGCAGGAGCGTATCGCGCCTCGATATGAATCACATCTGTGATCTGGTTGACAAGATCACGCGTGATCCAGCGGCACGTAGTCAACTGCGATTTCAGGTTAACAATAGTCTGTACGAAATTCAAGACCGGTACCGGTACGTCGAGTATGTCATTAACAATTCCAAAAGAGATCATTTTCTGCGGGAGGTTATTGTCGATGAGTACCTGGCTAAAGTTATTGACCATACACGAACCAGGAACGGGGCGAGAATGAGCGACCTTGTTGATGTATTAGCGACAATGAACGTACCTTCGGAAGAGGCCGAGGATTTCATTAATGAGTTAATCGCAAATCAGATTTTGACCAGTGAGCTGGACCCCAACGTAACCGGAGAAGATTCACTAGACCAGTTGATAAGCACGCTGACCGTAGTGAATCCCGAAAGTCCTTTTGTTGCCGGACTCATCGAAATTAAAAATGCGCTTACCCGTTGTGATACTACAAGCCAAGTAGAACAATTGCGTGCACTGGTGTCGTCTATGTTGCCGGATTGTGAGGTGAAAAATCTAATTCAGACTGATTTGTTCTTTGATCCCCTGGAAGCGGAGTTAGACCAGGAAATGCTCAACGTTATCATTGGCGATATTGGCGCAATTATTCCCGTCGGAGGTCGTGCCGACGTACCCCGACTCGACGTTTTTAAGCAGGCTTTTAAAGCCCGGTATGAAGAACAGGAAATGCAATTGAATGAGGTTCTTGACAAAGAAGTTGGAATCGGGTACGATCAGGATAACGCGTTGGATACAGCACCGCTTCTGGATAACCTTCTAATTCATGGCAATGCCAAGGAAACGCGTCATGCCTGGTCCGAATTGGATGCCTTTAAACTGCGGAAATTCCTTGAGGCTCAAACAACCGGCAGCAAAGAGGTCGTGATAACCCGGGAAGAGGTGAAGGAATTGACGGCCAGCACCGAGGGCGCATCCAACCCTTTGCCGGCAAGCGCCTACATCCACGGTGTTCTTCTACCAGGAGAACATCAGGCCGAAGCATTCACCTTTTTCTTACGGGGATGGAACGGCCCGTCTGCGGCAAATCTCTTGGGTCGTTTCTGTTCAGGTGATTCCGAACTTACCGATCGCGTACGCCATTTTTTGAAGGATGAGCAGGATCACTATCCTGGCTGTCTTTTAGCGGAGATCGCGCATTTGCCACAGGGCAGATCAGGGAATGTTATAAACAGGCCCATTCTCAGGGACTATGAGATACCGTATCTGGCCAAAGGTTCGGTTGCGCCGGAAAAGCAGATACCGATCCAGGATCTATGGATCAGCATTGTAAATGATGAGATTGTTTTGCGATCAAAAAAATTAGGGAAACGAGTTTTACCCAGGCTTAGTTGTGCTCACAATTTTGTGACTAACACCCTGCCGGTGTACAAATTTCTTGCGGATTTACAATTTGACAATAGTCTGTCGCCCTTTCACTGGAACTGGGGCGCGTTAAGTTCTCAGCAATTTCTTCCGCGGGTTCGATTCGGCTCACTAATCCTGTCTCGCGCACAATGGTCTTTGGCTAAAAATGAGAAGGATGAATCGTTTCAATCCTTCACGGCAAAAATCACAGAACTGCGAAGTTCCTTTGGTCTTCCAAAGATCGTTCAACTCGTACAGGGCGACAATGAACTGCTCTTAGATCTTGATGACAAAAATTGTTTAAAAATTCTATTTACCGACCTCAAGCGCAACACAAAAGTCACGCTGGTTGAACATTTATTTGGCAAAAAAGAGAATGCTTTTGTTCGCGACCGTTTAGACCATCGCTTCGCCAATGAACTGGTTATTCCCTTGATCAAAAAACAGCCCTTCAGGAATCCCTTTGTATATCCGCAATATGAGAAGGAGGAGCGGGTTTTCCCGTTTGCCAGCGAATGGCTGTACGTGAAGATATACGCGGGAACACAAATGGCTGAAAATATTCTAAAGTATAAAATCAAACCATTCGTAGATGAGATGACCGCCTGCGGTATCATTGACAAATGGTTTTTCATACGGTACTGGGATCCTTCTTATCATATTCGTTTGCGCTTCCATGGCCGGGGGGATTTCTGGAAAACGGTAATGGAAAAACTCTCGCACCTGCTGGATGAAGAGATTCGATCACAGCAAATTCATAATTTTGTTGTTGATACTTACCGCCGGGAAATCGAGCGGTATGGTGCTGCTCCCCTTTCGTTAAGCGAAAGTGTTTTTCACTATGACAGTGAAGCGGTTTGCAACTTTCTAGGCCTTCTCGAAGAGGATCAGGACGAAAAATTTCGATGGCTCTTTGCGCTTCGAGGTGTTGATTATCTGTTAAATGATTTTAATTTGTCACCCGTCGAAAAACAGGCTTTCATTTCTAAATTAGCCCATGCATTTTTTAAGGAGGTTAATGGCAACAAGCATCTGAAAATGCAGTTGGATCGCAGCTACCGGGAGCGATCGGAAGAAATCTTTTCTAATTTAAATCCTACCAATGACCAGGCCAACGAGATCCAAGAAGCCGTGTCCTATTTTGACGAGCGGTCGAGGCGATTGGCGCCCATCATTGGCAAGATCAAAGGGGTAAACGATTCGATGTCTGTTGAAAATTTCCATCACCTCTTGCGCAGTTACGTCCATATGTTCCTAAATCGTATACTGCTATCCAATCAACGGAAACAGGAAATGGTTTGTTATCATTATCTGGCCAAGTACTATGCGTCTGTTGTAGCCCGAAAATCCGCGGAAAGATCTTCTGCGCCAGCGAATAATCAATAGAAAAAGATGGGTGAAATTTCCAGGATTTTAATCGGTATTGTGCTGCTGGGTGCCCTGGCAGGGTGCGGAAGTGAGCGTCTGCTCATTACGAATGTCAAAGTCTATGACGGACATGCGGGAAATCCCAGAAACGGCATGGATCTCTTTATCGAGAACGGTCACATCAAAAAATATGCAGAGAAGGTCAGGGTGAAAAGACGCACTCAGGTAATTGAAGGAAAAGGTAAAACCGTGATCCCTGGACTTTTTGATATGCATGCGCACTTCTATGCAAACGGAGCTGTGCAGACAAAAGCCTATCCGCAGCTATTTCTGGCAGGGGGCGTGACAAGCGTTTTTTCAGTGGGTGAACTTGATCCGGAAGCCGTTTATGCGCTTAAAGATAGTATTGCAAATGATCAGCGGGTGGGGCCGGAAATTTTTATGTGCGGGGGATTTATGGACAGTTCGCCATCGGCCTTGAGCTGGAACGAGGTATTGACGGATTCCGTTTCGATTGTTGATTATCTAACGAAATGGAAAGGAAGAATTCATGGGCTGAAAATTTATACCAACATATCAAAAGATCACTTTGCTATGTTGGCATTAAAAGCAAAGGAGTTGGGCCTTGTGGTAACGGGTCACCTGGGAAGTTTAGAAGCCTCTTATGCCATAGATCATGGTATCACAGGAATTGAGCACGGCCTCTTTTCAATAAAAGATTTCGGGGGTGACCCGAGACTCTACCGGAAACACCTGAATCATCTGCGTGATCTTTCCATGGACGACGAACGCGTTTCGCTGCTTATCGAAAAAATCCGGCGTAACAATATCTACATTGATCCGACTATCGTGACGCTCGAATTTTTATTCCGTGATAAAAAACCTCTCGTCGACACGTTGGTCTATTATCTTGACGCAAAGGCAAGGGAGTATACATGGTCCTCGCCGTATGATAGCACCCTTGTTGCTAGTGCCATTGAAAAACAACTTCAGTTTATAAAAAAGTTAAGCGATGCCGGGTGCTCCCTGGTTACAGGATCGGATCCTTCTGTCCCGGAAATTTTTCCCGGCGTTGGCGTTAAGCGTGAAATCGAGTTGTTCGTACGCGCCGGTATACCACTTGCAAACGCGATTCATTCCGCAACTCTGGTTCCTGCCACAATTCTGGGTGTCCAGAACAAGACCGGAAGCATCACGGTGGGTAAGTCGGCAGACCTGGTGGTATTGGATGGAGATCTGGAAAACGATATTGAATCTCTTTTCAGGACCACGTATGTCGTTAAAAAAGGGAAGCTCTATATCCCCCATACACTGCTTGAGTCAGCGAAGGGTAAGATCACAAGTGGTCGTTTCGAAAAATCACGTAAGCGATGATTTGACAGTGTCCTGATTCACTAGAAATTGTTTGTTCGCATAAAGGAAATTGAGTTCTTGCAAAAGCGCTGTGTCGTTGAGCAGGTGAGACGCCGCTTTAACAGAGACTCTTCCGCTCACTGCTCGCAAGACAATTTTGGTTGCCTGAGCAGAAAGTAACTGGCTATTGTGAAATATCTTTTGAAAATGTTCCTGGTGCCAGGTGTTATTGCCATGATAAATGTATACATACAAATTCGGCTGATACATGGGGACAATTTGGTATTTGCGTATGAGCTGATAAAGAAAGATAGAATCTTCTGACTTTTTTTCTGCCGGATATTTTACCTGCGGATAAATGTTTCGCGTGCAAAGTATGCTTCCCTCCCAAAGCCTGAATTTGCTAAAGTAACACCGTTGTCTCAGCGCATCGACCATGAGATAGTAGGTCAAAACAGATGCCTGTTGGCCCATGGTATGGACTTGCTGCCATTGGGCGCTGAGTCTGTCCATATGATACCAGTCATCATCATCCCACTGGCAAAAATATTCACCCGTGGCGTGCTCGATCGAAATATTCCTGAGTTGTCCCAGGGTGAGCTTGGGCTTCAGCGGCACTCGAATCCAAATGATTGATCTGGTTGAATACTTTTTTTTCAATGCTGAAAGGGTCCGCTCGGTAGCACTTTCATAAACGATTACAAGCTCCTTACGCGAATGGGTTTGAGCAAGAAAACATTCTATGACTCTACGAAGGGACCTGGTTTTATTTTTAGTGACACACAGGCAAGATATTTTGGGACGCCGCATTTTCCAGAAGTTGTAACGTTCATATTAATTTGGGTAAAGTTGCCAACAAATCAAAATCCCTTTTCTTTCACCAGCATAAATATTAACGTTCCGGGATGTCCTCCCCTAGCGATGCCCGATGAAAATCGATCACATAAATTTTTTTAACCGATTAATTTAAAATGCTAACTTTTTATACTGCTTCATACTCTCGAAATTCATCCGAAATGCTCAACTTACTTTCCCAATATAAAAGCTGCTGCTAAAATGAATCGCAGGAAACGCGCCACGCAAACTCATGTCTACGATACAGTTGTGGTTGGAGCCGGTCCCACAGGCATCGCTGCGTTATACCGGCTCGCCAAATATGGCGTCGATGCAATTTGCATTGAGCAGGGCGATTCGCCTCTGGCCTCTATCGTGGATTATCCGGAAGGCCTAGTATTGAGTTCTCCGGCCGACCATTATCAACTTGCTGGTATTCCGTTGGACTGTAGAAACGGGGAGACACCGACCCGGGAGGATGTGTTGTTCTACTATAGCAGAATCATTAACAGTTTCAATCTACGTATCCTGTCCGCGCACCGATTAGTAGATGTGCGGTACGTTAGGAAAATTCATGCTATCTCTTGTCAAACGCAAAACGGGCTGATGACATTACGCTGCAGAAATTTATTATTTACCTCATGGTTTGAAAGAAAGAAATTAAAATTCTCCATTCCAAGAGGATCTTTGGTGCGAATAACAGACCGATTTTCAAATGCCATTCAGGCTGCAGGCAAAACCGTTGTCATTGTTGGAGGTGGACTTTCTGCAACAGAAATTGCTACCTATCTAATGATGTCAGGGCAATCGGTCACGATCCTGCTCCGGAGTCAACAGCGGTCGCACCATCTAAATCCGGACTTTATTAAACTTCTGAACGCGACGCACTCACGTCTCATTCTTGAAGTTCGAAAGATAGAGATTCTTAGGGCTTCAATTCGCGCGACCTCGGCCGGTGAGGAACATGAAATTAAATGCGATTTGTTAATTGTCAGAATCGGCCAAACAGTGTCACCGTTAATACTGAAAACCCTTAAGAAACTTACTATACTCAACGGCGAAAAGCTGCGAGCCCTTGCATCGTTGAGCACAGCTGACAATATCCAGCATCATTCGCGCCTGGCGAAGACGGATGTCAGTGCCGAGGCGATAGCCAACAAATGGCCGGATCTGTTCGAAGCCTTTACCTCCGGGAAAAAGAACGTTTGGATTGCCGGTGGAATATTGCATATCGGTTCATCTGCTGCGGGCGTTATGGTAAGCATCCTTACGGCTCTTATCAGTGTCGACATTATGATGAACAAAGTCGCACCAGGCAAGATTGCCCGGCCACTTCCATTGTTTTTGTACGAGAACTATAAAAAGCTGATGAAATTTGATCAGCAAGATGTCGGCGACCTTCGGCCTTTGTTAGTGAAGTCCGTGACCCGAAGTTTAGTTCCGTTGACAGGGTTGGAAACTACGTTCGGGGTTGAATCTGCACTGGCCACTCAAAAAAAAATAAAGGCAACAAGGGCTCATACCCTTGCCGAACATTTGATTGAACTCAGCACAGGATCCAATACTATTGCTGAAGTGGTGACCAAGCTTAAAGGAAAATTTACGTCCGATCAAATCGTTATTGAATTTTACCAATTATTCTATTCAGATATTCTGACCTGGCTTCCTGCTAACAATCGAAGGTGAAGTCATGCCTTGGTTATCTGCATAGGTACGAAAACTTTCTTGTTTTTATCTTAAGTCAACATCGGGTGGAGTCGTTCAAATACAGATTGAGGAGAAATTTTACCTTCCTGGTGAGTGATACTTTAGCTGACCATAGGGCGAACGGGAAGCATTGCTGCGAATCGCCTTTGGATCAGAGTTCCTAAGGTAGGAATAGTAAAACGTGAATTATCCAGCGGGCAGATTGCACCGATCTCGTCAATGACGATCTCGATGTTTGAAATAAAAACACCAGAAGTCTCATACCAATGCAGAATAGTAAATGGTTTGCCTTGCTTCACTCCAATTTCACTGACCGAAACAAAGAGCATGCGCGAGGACGTGGTTTTCATTAAACCGAAAATATTGCCGTTCCCTTTGTTCTTCACTAAGAACCGTTCGATCTCTGTTCGATTTGTCAACCGGCAATGCCTTGAACGGTAGGAGAACAAAATATTTTCGATGATGGAGTGCATGGCGGAGAGGTTATAAAAATTTTTGTACCCGCTTTCCGATGAAGCGACTGTATCGTTTAAAGCTCTGGTGCTGGGCAAAAGAAATCAGACTTGCGTGATTGCCTTGTGCGTGATTGAATTCAATTATTTTACTTCGTACATTAAGCCTACTATCCCCAGCTCCGATGAAATTCATTTTCTTGACATTTCTTTGTTTAACCTTCACGGTGGCTTCCACCGGCCAGCCCTCTAAAAAAGATATTTCACGGTGGAACAAAACAGCAAAAGATGTTACCCTTATCCGCGATGAGTGGGGAATACCCCATGTCTACGGAAAGACTGATGCAGACGCCGTTTTTGGTTTGATGTACGCGCAGTGTGAAGATGATTTCAATCGAATCGAAATGAATTACATTGAGAAGCTGGGTAAGCTTGCGATGATCCAGGGAGAGAAGTCAATTTTTAACGACCTGTACATACGACTTGTGATCAGCGAGCAGGATGCAAAAAAAGATTATGAGACTGGTCCTGCCTGGTTGAAAGAACTACTCGTAGCCTTTGCCGATGGAATCAATTACTACCTCTACAAAAATCCGTCAGTGAAGCCCAAACTCTTGCAACGATTTGAACCGTGGTATCCGCTTCTGTGGACAGACGGAAGTATCGGTGCGATAAGTACCGGTTTCCTCGGACCGGATGACGTGCAAAATTTTTATTCAACTTCGCCTGGCGTTGGCAAAATTGAATTAAATACCAACGATCCTTTTGAAAACCTGGATGGCTCCAATGGATTTGCAATTGCCGGGACCAAAACTGAATCAGGGAATGCTATGTTGTACATCAATCCACACGTAAGTCTTTATTTCAGACCAGAAGTACATATGGTGAGCGAACAGGGTTTGAACGCGTATGGCGCCGTGACGTGGGGGCAATTTTTTATCTATCAGGGTTTCAATGAATACAATGGCTGGATGCATACTTCCAGTGAGGCTGACGTCTCTGATTTGTACCTTGAAAAAGTGACGAAGAAAGCCAATGACCATTTCTATGAATACGAAGGCGAAAAGAAGCTTGTAGGGAAGAAAGAATTTTCGATCCTGTATACAAGTGATGGTGTATTGAAACAAAAATTAGTCACAGCGTTTTCAACGCACCACGGCCCGGTGATGGCGCAAAGGGAAAACCGGTGGGTCAGCGTGCGATCGAACAATCGCTCAATGAATGGCCTGATACAAAGCTGGCAACGCACTAAAACGAAAGGTTTTGAAGACTACAAAAAAATCATGGCGATCGGCGCAAACCCATCGAATAATACGGTCTATGCAGACAACAAAGGAAACATCGCTTACTGGCACGGAAACTTTATGCCTAAACGTGATTCAAAATTGAATTGGGGAAAAGCAGTTGACGGAACTACCTCAGCAACGGAGTGGAAAGGTTTTCACACCGTAGAAGAAACAGTTCATCTTTACAATCCGGTGAATGGATGGATTCAAAACTGTAACTCTACTCCCTTCACGGCGGCTGGAGAAAATAGTCCGAAAGCATCAGACTATCCCAGGTACATGGCCCCTGATGGCGAAAACTACCGGGGCGTCAATGCCGTCAGGGTATTGGGAAATCACTCGGGAACATTTACGATTGACAAACTAATAACCGCAGGATATGATCGATATCTTGCCGCCTTTGAAAAGCTGATCCCCGCACTGGTTAATGCTTTTGAAAAACAGCCGGCTTCAATCGATTCGCTTAAAGAAGCTATCGCGATTTTAGCACAATGGAATCTGCGATCAGGCGAGGAATCCATTGCAACAACCCTTGCAATCGAATGGGGTCAGCAGCTAGTTCGAAAAATGACCATCTCAGGTGATGAAGACGAATATCAATACGTGGATCAAATTGAAAAAACAAATACTTTTCTGAAACGAACCAATGATCAGGAGCTGCTCTTAAGTTTTGCAAGTACGATCGGGGCGTTAACTGAACGATATGGCTCGTGGAAAGTAGCCTGGGGTGAGATCAACAGATTTCAACGAATCTCAGCTAACATCGAAAACGAATTCTCGGACGAGAAAGCCAGTCTGCCGGTAGGTTTTGCTTCCTCCGCCTGGGGTATGCTTCCCTCCTATTCAAGTCGCGTATTTCCCGGCACAAAGAAAAGATATTGTACCGGTGGCAACAGTTTCATATGCGCTGTTGAATTCGGCGAAAAAATAAAAGCAAAATCATTGCTGGCGGGCGGAGAAAGTGGCAACCCGAATTCTAAGCATTTTGCGGATCAGGGGGCGATGTACGCGAAAGGTATCTTTAAGGATGTGTACTTTTATAAGGAGGACGTTGTCAGGCACGCCGTGGCAACGTATCACCCGGGCGAACGGTAACCCAAGCGATTTCTGCTTCGAACCTTAAAGTAATTGCTTCTGGATTTGGTGAGCGCATCGAAGGCAGGAGTAAACTTTACAGACAAACGCGCTTTCAGAATTCTGTATTATTTGGCCGGAGCTGAGGTTCAATAACTTTGATCGCCACCTTTCGCATCATGAAAAACGAAATTAGTGCAACCTTTATTCATTCAAACCATCGGCTCTGACTTCCTACCGCTAGAACAGGAACCCATAATTTTCCTCAAGCCGTTGAATCAGCTCCGCGCCATTTATCCTTTTCTTAAAGAGATTTTCAAAAGGGTCACCAGTCTGCTTGAGTCTTTTAAAAATTGATTCCGGATCAAAATTATTTTGGTCCAGTGCATCATTTACTTCTTCCCGTAGCAATGGCGTTGCAACAGTGAACGACTCACCGGCGTAGACATTGCTCAACATCATTATACCGTTGCACTAAAAAATAAAACCTATTGTGCAGAGCGGTACGACTACGATCAGGAGTCCTGCTTGTTTATAATTTGCGGGGACCGTAATGAATACTGCCGACCCTAAAAAAACAATCAGTCGAAATGTCGAAATATTCTTAAGCTTTTGCTTAAGCTGGATAGTGGACGTTTTAAATGCTGAGATTCTGCTTTCAAATACGTTCATTTTTTGGAGTCATTTGAGATTAGGCCATTGGCATTAATCACGGGTGAAGAGTAAAAAAAAACGAAAATCAAATAGAAAATAGTAATCGGGCTGAACAAAAAAAGTAAATATTGCAACAACAATTCATAACGTTAACACTCACCAACATTCATTTCCATTCCAATCTCTGTTAGAAAACATTCCTTACCTCTTAAACCCAACCATCCCCCTTACCTCTCCGGGATCATAAACTCGTCCTCCCTTCACCACCACTTTAACGTTTCGAACGTTCGAAATATTATCGAGTGGGTTTCCTTGCACAATGATGAGGTCAGCATTTTTTCCCGCTTCGATCGAACCGGAGACTTGATCTTTTTTCATCACGCGCGCAGGAACGATCGTTGCAGTTTGAATTGCTTCCAGTGTAGTCAAGCCCGCTTCATTGTACAGTTCAATTTCGCGGTACAAGGAAAAACCAGGGACCATCATATCTGTTCCTGCCACGATGGTGATGCCCATCTTGTGAAGGGCGAGCACAAGCTCCTTTCCTGACTCAAGAAAATATTTGCTCTTTGCAGCCTCTTCTGCCGGAAGACCTGTGTTTCTGAAAATTTCTTTTAAGTCTTCTGTCATAAAGTTGACGCCCGGTTCAAACGAGTCCATTGGATCATCTACCGATCTTGTGATCCACTCATAGACACCGAGCGTGGGATCCACGACAACATTCTTCTCTTTCAAAATACGCAACGTGTTGCTTGCGATCGAGTCGGTAAAATCAATTTTCTTTTGGTCTGGGCCTGATACCATTGAGCGATATAGGAACGAAAAATGATTAATCTGGTCTTGACCAAGTGCGACAGCTTCCAGCGGACTTACCCCTCGCGGAATATGTCCAGTTACGGGCAGTCCGACTGCGTGTGCCTCCCTAGCAATTGCTTTTATCATTTCCGGTTTGACAGAGCTATAGATTTTGATTTGTTCATAACCATTGTCCTTGTAACGTTTCACGATATCACCGGCCTCCTTTTCATTATTCACTCTGACAATTCCCAATGCCATTGGACTATCTCCGTCAATAATCCCCGCTTTGATGATATGAGGGCCAACACCTGAATTTTTGTCGATGGCGTCTTTAACAGCGTTGATGAAGTCAAACTCGTTACCACAATCCCGCACAGTTGTGACACCTGCTGCCAGATACGCTGGCCCCCACTCTACCTGCTGAAAGTGCGCGTGCATATCCCAGAGGCCCGGCAAAACATATTGCCCAGCCGCATCGATCAGGTGTACATCGTTTGGTATCTCGACAGCGTTCGCGTTTCCTACTACTTGAATTATTCCTTTATCGATAAGAATTACACCATTCCTTATCACTGCACCGGTTAGAACATCAACGATGTTTGCATTCGTGATGGCCAGCTTTTCTTTGGCGGGTACAGACTCCTTTACGACAAAATTCGCCATCCCATAGGTTGCTGCTTTCGAGATTAAGGAAGGCAGCAAAGTAAGATAGGATTTTTCAATTGCCTCGAACTTATCGCCTTCTGCATCATTTGTGAAAAGTGCCGCCAGTTGTCCCGACTCTTCCGTCCACACTATTTCATTGCCCCAGATGAGACCGCTGATAAAATATCGCTCCAGATTAATTTTTGTTTTTCCCTTCAGTACACTATCCAACCCTGCGAATTTGATCTTTACGCTTCCTTTTGGATACACCAGGAGGGACTCGGGTTTGCCATGTTCTTTCCAGTATTTGATCATCAGCATTTGCACGACCACTGGCGAGTATCCGCTAATCGTAAAAGAAGGCGACACAATTGTTGTCGAACTCATATCTTTGTTAACTCGGACAAAAGCTTTGCCTTTATCCATCAATACTTCAGCATCGACAGCCGATGTTCGCGAAGTTGATCCTTTTATTTTAAAGTAGCCCGGTTCTCCTTTTTGATTGGTAACCAGAAGTGTTTGAAGGGGTACATCCGTTCCTCTGTCATTAAATTTAAAGTCGGAATAAATTCTAAGTGAATCTTTCGACTTGACAATCGAATAAAATTCCTTTCCAATCGGCTGCTGGAATTTATGAAGAATGAAGGTTCCTTTTGAAAGCGTGTCTTGTCTGGTCTGGGAAAACGCTGGCGGTGACGCAAGCAAAGCCAACCATACTGTTATGACAGGCCAGGTGCCGGGAGGGTTTTTCATACGTGTATTTTCAATGGTAAATTATGCTGCTGAAGGTACGATTTTATCGGAGATTAGGAATTTCAAATTTATTGCAAAATCATTGGTGAGAACGACACTCACGTAAACTGGCGTAAAACAAAAGCACTTTACGAAAGAACAATTGTAAAGAATAATCCGAAAATTTAACAATCAAGATTTTGCCAAACTGCAATTATAATATTCTGACTTGTAAAACTGGTGGGTTCAAGGAGAATTTAAGTCAACCTAGATTAGGACAACCTTGTGATGGAAATTACGACTCAATGAAACTCTGGCTTCAGACGCAAGGACTGGTAAGAAAGCGTACCAATAGAAAGTGAAAGCAACACTCCTGCAGAAAAATGTTTACGGGGTGTTCATGTTCCGCGTAGCTGAAAGTTTTTATCTACGTTAACCTTTAGTCGCCGTGAACAGTTTCTTTTTCCAGAACCATCACCGCATAAACACCATAACCGTTTCATTTTCCGGTACACGTGAATCACTTTTGAAACACCTCATGAAAAGTCAAACTGTAAATTTCTGGATTGCATCTCATTTTTTTAAACTGGCAGACTTCTTTTCAGGAAGATAAAAATGCGATCAGACAGACGAGCAAACAACCAGGTTACCTGCGTTAACGGTAATTTACCTGCTGCCATTTAAACATCATTTTTTTATAAATCGTTGTACTCTCCTGGTATTGGATCTGTATTCAATTATGTAGACGCCTGGTTTCCAATCCCGAACGTGCAGTGTGACATTTGATTCGCATTTCACGCTCATAATTGCTTTGCCCATCAAGTCCCATACCCGGATGTCCACCGGTGATATCGTTTCGATGTTAAGGTCATTTTCAATCGGGTTGGGATAAATCATTACATCCGCCATTGATTCTTCATTCAACCCCGTCACGACGGGCGGTTCGGTTTCGTGCCCGGTAAGTTCAAAGGCGCCTTGTTGACTAAAAGGTCCACCGACATAAGCCTGATCAATGGCTTGCACAGCCCACTTATATTTCCCTGGGACCAGGTGCGTCATGGTAAATGATCTTGAACTGTGAACATTACCAATACGCGCAACTTTCCTATAACCATCTGCTAGGCTGTTTGCTTGAATAACCGTATCCGATCCGTTGATCAGGTATAGGTTATAAGACACGCCTAATTGTGATTTGTCATCGCTAGCCTGCATCCATTTCAACTGCACTTTTCCTTTTGAAATTATATCAGCTGGCAAAATTTCGGGCGCTGGCGGTGGCTGGTTAACAACTCCCCAGCCATTACCAAATCCATTCCGATAGGTTTCTATAATTGGGTGGCCGCCGACAGTGGTCATTCCAAAGCTGATGTAATCAAGATCGTTATCATTGTCGATATCCGCCAACAACACTGAACCCCCTTTAACACGTTTCGAAAACTTCGTTTGAAAAGCTGAAAAATCTCCCGTTGGGTTATTCAAATAGATTCGCGAGGAAGTTCCATATGTACTTAAGTCCGTATAGCCATCGTTATTAATATCACCCCATGCCAGCCAGGTGTTGGCGTCTTTTTCAAACTGTGCACCAGATCGCGTAAATAAACCTTCTCCTTCATTTCGGTAGACGTAAGCAATTTCAGATTCACACCTCAGTAATCCGGAAATTGCAAAATCCTCGAAACCGTCATTGTCAAAATCGGCTATCTTGTAGTTATTAGCCAGGTCAGCATCATGAATTCCGACATCGGTAACAATTTGCTGTACTGATAATGAGTCGCCATTGTGATTTTTTATGAGCGCCATGTGCCCGCAACTATTGTTTCTCCGCGAGACGAGGATATCCTTAAAACCATCATTGTCATAATCAATCCAGGGATAGGCTGACGCGATCAAAAATTCCTTTCCAAAATCGATGCCTGAATCAATGAATTTATTGTCTCCTATATTAATGAACAGATGGATCGTGGCTTTATTAAATAATGAAGCGGTACCGGCGACAAGCATATCAAGATTGGAATCATTGTTAATGTCTGCGAATGAAAGATCCCGGTCATTGTCGTAATCTCCCGCTGCCAAAACTGTACCTTCCGTTTTTACATCAGGTAATAACGAGATAACTTTTTCCAGACCTTGTGGAAAAGTCTTGCCAGTGGTTTCGACGGGATTCTCATAATCAACATCACAGCCGAGCGCTTCAATTTTGAACACGTACTTGGTGTCAGGTTTTAAATCTTTTAAAATTGTAGACGTGGTATTTGACGGTGCTATTGAATAAAGGCGATACTCCGGGTTGATGATGTCTTCTTTAACAGAAATCCTGAAACCCGACTCGGAAGAACATTTATCGACCCATGTCAATCTGACCTGGTTGTCTGAAAGGACAAAATTGGTAAAATCAGTAGGCGCATTAGGGTTGTTCACGACTTCAAACGTGCTTGTTGGCGAAAATGCCGAGGGGTGAAAAGACCCATTGACCTCCTGCACACGCCAGTGGTAAATTCCTGCGGTTAGTCCTTTCAATAAGTATTGTTTTGTACCGCCAACGTTGCCTTCTGCGTACAAGGTTGGAGTTGCCTGATCTGATGCAAGATTCAAAGGTAGAACTAGGGACCCATCTGCTGATGTAACGGATAAATTATACGAATTTCCAGGCACACTACCTACTCCACTTGCCCATTGGAGGCGCACCGAATTATAGGATGGAGTGGCCAATAGCTGTGTTGGAATGGGAGCTACTTCGAGAGGCGGATTTCCGTTTTCGATCCATTCATTACGGAATATCCGTCCCGCACGTTCGCCCACTAAAGAAAAATCCGGATCCCCATCATGATCATAATCACCAACCGCAATTTTTCCCCCGTCAAACGCCGGCAAAGAAGAGATGCTGCTGTCAGTAAAACTTCCATTACCATCGTTATATAAAATTCTTGTCTCGGGTCCAGTCAAAATAATGTCTGGGCTACTGTCATTATTGAAGTCCGCCCACTTGGCTGAATTGGCCAGTGGCAGCGTAACACCTGTGTTCACCAGGGTCATGTTGTCATTTCTGAAAACCGAATAGGCATCCGGAGAATCTTTGGCAAGCACATCAAGGTCACCATCGCTATCAAAGTCTGAAAACTCCACGTGCCTCAGGTACTGCGTTGATGCAGACTGAGGGTTCCTTTCAAACGAGTCGTCCGGCTGCCGAATCATAAGAAAGTTTCGAAAATCGCTGCCTGTGTAAACGTCTCCATATTTACCTCTGCTCATCAGAATATCCAGGTCGCCATCGCTATCCATGTCAGCCCATCGCTGGTAGAGATATGCCCAGCCTAATTCATCCACCAAGTTTTTTTGTTCATTGAAATTGAGGTTCTGATTAAGCCATAAATTCCAAACGTATCGAGCCGTAGTAAGAATGTCTGGTTGCCCATTACCATCTTCGTCTCCCAGGTAAACAGATGACGGAAAATCCGCGGCTTCCACAGACCAGTAAATTTGTATATCAGCATCTTCAAAAGTGAAGTTTGATAGATTTCGGATAATCCTAAAAGCCTTTCCACATGCCACGATATCGAGATCTCCATCATTATCAAGGTCTGCAAGGCCAAGATTGTCCATGGAACCAGTTGATGGGGCAACACCAAGCTCTGAAGATTCAAACGCAGTCTGAAATGAAGTTCCTTGATTTTTCAACACAATTAACTTTGCTTCAGCCATGCTTTCCGTTGTCCCCATGTAGATAAGATCCAACTGCCCATCATTATCAAGATCTCCCCATGCAATATTTCCACTTACGGGCAATGTCGAAAAATCTGCGGGTGTTACATCAGTGAAAGTCTGAGCCTGAGAGAGGTGAAAAAAAAATAAAATAATGGTGCAATAACAAATTGGAAGGATTTTCATTAGCGTTTTTGAATACCAGCAATATTCAAATTTAAACTAAACAGCTTGATTCGTCAAGGACGTCAATCTGAATTTAAGGCCAATAAGGACCAAGCTCTATTCCCAAAGAAGCGATGCGGTTCACCGGTTAATGAAGTTACTAAATTCTCCACTGGGCAACTTCTGCAGACGCCAAGATTTAATCTCTGTATATCATTTGGTCCGACCCTTCCAAAACTTACTTTCAATTTTTTCTATCAACTGCAGCCTCATGATTGAGTACGAAGATTATCAGTGGTGATTCAACCACGCAATGTCAATAATTTTCCGACAACTCACGTTTAAAATTCAGGTCGCAGCAACGAGTATAGCGAGGTCAAAATGAAAACTTACTGGTGCACCCACCGACAAATCCTTTTAATGATCTTAAGTTTCTCTAAAGCCTTCTTTATCACCCGAATTTTTATTCTTTGCCCGCGAAGAACCAAGCATCTGACGTACGATGCTCTTCCATTTATTCTACACCGAAAAGGATATCGCCATTGATGGTCCCACTTATATCAGGCCTCGTAAGTGAATTTGCTGCCCGGATCGCATTGGCATGAAAAGATGCCAGCAAAAATTACGATGACAAATGTGGATTGGCCATTCTCCTTAATTTAAACCCGGCAATGATTTCTGCCATATGGCTCAGTTCTTGAACTTTTAACAGAATTTGTTCGAGCATTTCATCACGCTGTTCAAAAAAAGTTTTCAACCCATGTCAATAGCTAACGATGGTATTCTTCTTCATAAACGCAAGGTATTAGTACTAAAAAATAATATTCGAAAAAGCTACCTCGCTTGTTGGTGGAAGGCCTTGACATTGATTGAAAAATCAATGAAAAAAAATGAAGAATTGCTCATTTTGTCACTGGCGGGCGTACGTCATTGTGGAATAATTGACTCCGCGATCAGCCCTAGAAAGTGACTGCGTCAATCTTCACTCTGCTAACCCACCAGACAAGGAGTAGCCATGATGTGCAGTAATTAACTATCTTTGATTACCCACTCGCCTGAAAACACTATGATGTTTATCATTAAATTTTTTCTCCTGGCGATGGGTGTGTATTTGCTGATTTATAGCACCTATTCCTTTTTTTTAATTGCCGTTTCCTTTTTTGGACGAACTAAGGCTGACAAAAACATGAATGGTTCATGCCCCGAAATTCTTCTCGTCATCCCGTCCTATCAGCCTTCGGAGATATTTAGCGAAGTCCTATATTCAGTGGCTGAGGCGACCAAAAATCATCGTATAAAAAGCTATGTATTGCTTCAGGATGCCGATCCGTTGCATGGAGTATTAGCCCGACTGAAGGGTTTTTATGTTGAAGAAAAAACATTTCGACACCTTCGTGGTAACTCCTATCACCACGCGTTACAACACATAGCAACAAATATCGCTGAAGGTCAGCAATCAGGCAGATGGGATCCAAAATTTATCATGATCCTGGATAAAGACAACGTGCTTGATGAAAATTTTTTTAATCGAATTCCTGATCGACTTTATAAAGACTTTCAAGTTATACAGGGGAAACGAATGCCACTCTTGGTTAATACCTCATTCGCATTTTTCGATGCTATCTCAGAGGCACTCAATGATGCTATGTTTAGAAAAGCAAAGCAACAATGTGGAATGATGGTAGAGATCAGCGGTAGTGGCATGTTGATAGAGACTGGTTTGTTCATTGAAACGGTTGGGAAGTTAGATGGGGACGCACCGGGATTCGATAAAAATTTCATGGTAAAGATTTTGACATCCTCCAAGAAGATAAAGAGTATATTTTGGCCGGCAAGTCAACTTCGCGAAGAGAAGATGGCAGACGCCTCGGACATGCAACAACAAAGGGTTCGATGGTTTGGTGAGCAATACTATAACGCAGTATTTAATTTCAAAGATCTCATTGCGGCAGGTCTGAAAAAGAAGGACCTCGCCCCGGTAGATTACCTTATTACACTCTGTCGGCCCCCTCGTTCATTGCATCTCATGGCGACTGGTCTTTTGGCATTGATCGAACTGGTTGGCACCGTGATATTTCCGTACTGGCCGTTGAAATTTCCTTTGTACACAATTGCCTACCTGATCTTTGCCTGCGGTCTTACTGTTTTTCTGATCGATCAGGGAATTTTAATTAAAACACTTTTGCATAGCACGAAGCTTCCACGGCTGACGTTCAATAACCTGATCTCCGCCTGTCGCAGTATGAAAAAGGAAAACAGGGCAACCTTTATCCATTCAAAGCACCGGCTCTGACTTTCCGACTGCCAGAACAGAAAGCCATAATTGTCCTGGAATCGAAGAACAAAATATCGCTGTTGATCGAAAAGAAGAGTTTAACCAATTACTCCAAGTTGCCGTGCTGGGTGTGAATTATATCTGAGAAATCAAAAATAAATCCCCAAAGCCACGATAGAAACGAAGGACGAAAATATTCCAGAGAATTTAGCAGTCACTCGAAAAAAAGTAACTTCATTTCAAGCGTCAGAGACTAAAAGCAATTTCATCCGGATTACTTTTAAGAAGTAAGAATGCCCTTCAATTCTTCGTTCATGCTCTGGCAACGGCAACCTAAGCTCAATGAGAGAATAGGCAAGGTTGTTCCTGTAACGACCAAGAGATCGGTTGCTTTTTTAGGTTGTGTTTTTACCTTCGACTTAACAGATATTGAGTTGCATATTTATATCATTTCTAATGTGAGAATTAATTGAGTCAGCAATTATTCTGTTCACCTGGCAGTAGCCGAAATAGAATTTGACTCAAGTTTTGGGACTTAATCTGCGATAAATCGGCTGCTTCTTTTTTAAAGCTAAATCTATTTACATTTTGTTTGAATAAATAAAGTAGGTCGGCCCAGAAAGTAACCCTGTTAAATAACAATCAATGGTGACGGGCAGCCTACTTTTTTTGGTAACATACTATTTGAAATTTTTAAGCTTTAAAGGAATTCAGGTATACATCAGTCCTTTCATATGTTCCAACGCTTGATATTTACGATCCTCCAAAAGTAAATTTCGGCTGTCATTTCAAAAAAATGACATGACATCTTTTGACTTACATATTGAGAAAGGTCGTTAGAGGATCAAACTCGATTCCAAGTTCACAGGATTTCAAAAAGCAGACCGAAGTTTTGTAAAGAGAATATTTCAGATAAAGAATATCATCAAAAAAGTCTGCTTTTAAATTCTTCAGTCAACTTAATAATCAATTCAATATGCATACGATTGGAATAACAAAGAGTAAACCACCCGACAATGTAAATGTGAATTGATCGGGAGTCTGAAAGGCTGGCTCAGAATCAACAAGAAAAGGCATGAATAAGATGCTGCCCCCCCCTTTTTTCGAAGAAGCTTTAGGAAACATAAACATCTGAAAGGAATGTCGGAAATTAAAAACTTTGTTGGGATCGACATCAGCAAGGGCTGGCTCGATTTCGCTGCAGTTGTTCCAGAGTCAAATGAGAAACCATTAGAGTTCAGGCTCGATAATGACCCTGAAGATTTAAAAACTCTGAAAAGGGTTTTGAAAAAAGGTGGTATTACGATGGGTAAGAAGACCTTAGTAACGTTTGAACATATCGGGACATACTCTCGTCCGCTTATCAGGTATCTCACCTCACAAGGGTGTCAGATTTGCCAGGAGAATGCATTGAGGATAAAGAGATCGTTGGGCATACAACGAGGTAAGACTGATAAGATTGATGCAATGCGCATCATGGAATACTCGATTCGCAACGTTGATAAACTTCGCATATGGGATAAACCGAGTCCCGTACTACTTCAGTTAAAAGATTTAATTTCTATGCGTGAACGATTCAGGAAGATAGAGTGGATGTTGAAGAAGCCCGTGAACGAAAAGGTATCGTTCCTCACTAAGAAATACGTTACTTATCTGAATAAAATTCAAAAGAATACTGTGACACAGGTTGAAATATCGATAAAGCAGCTTGAAAAGGAAATCAAAAACACCATCGCAAGTAATAAGGACATTCAACACAAAGTTGATTTGATAACAACAATTCCAGGCATCGGAACAATTATCGCAGCAAACCTGGTATGTGCAACCAGAAACTTCACGTCATTCACTACAGGTAAACAACTCTCCAGCTATTGCGGGTGTGTTCCGTTTGCGCATTCATCCGGAATAAGTGTGAAGAAAAAACCCAAAGTAAGTCAGGCTGCAAATAAAAAATTAAAGTCACTGATTCATTTGGTTGCACTACAAGGGATAAGAAAGGGCGCTGAATTTAGAA